>Ga0207022_10059_pt1 | contig 30636 bp, 23 predicted proteins | sample Alteio_BWMinCont_46_FD_153307 | JGI IMG/M metagenome (GOLD analysis project Ga0207022, IMG submission 153307) | Enriched cells from forest soil in Barre Woods Harvard Forest LTER site, Petersham, Massachusetts, United States -... | ecosystem: Environmental > Terrestrial > Soil > Temperate forest >... | reverse complement strand
AGGCCCAGTCGAAACTGACCAGCTTCCCCTGATATCCATTGGCGGAAAGTCCGGCTTTCACTATATTGTGTCTTTTCAGGACGTCACCCATTCCATTGTTAAATCCATGTATATAAATCAAAACATCCTTCGGGTTTCCCTGCAATACATCTTTTATCCATGCATCTTTTGAAACAGCGTTTGCCGGGCTGTACTTGTCTTCGCTTGCTTCCGGAAGTTCAATAAACTGGGTAACCCCGACATCATCACTAAAATTTCCATTTTCGACAGAACGTGTTGTAATAATAAAATTGTTCATTTGATTTTGATTTTAAGTTTCACCTGTTTCATTTGAAAGAACCGAACCAATCCTTTTGTGTTTCCTTCATTGATTTCTGTTTAAGATTTTGCGGCGGGCTCATCCGGTTTTTTACCGGCACCTCTCAGCTGAACAAGTTTATTCAGCAATTCAAACCAGAAAGGAGCACCCAGAGAAATGGCAATGGCCGTAATCAGAAATCCGAGTAGTTTTCTCGGCCGGGATGTGGCCATACATAAAACATATCTCACCTTGTGCCATGGCGTTAAGGAAACATAAGGATGAAGTGTATCTTTGCTTTGCAATCCTTTCAGACAGGATTCACAGTTTGCAAGTTCATTTTTATATTCCAATCCAGCCTTGCGCATGTCACGGTGATCAAATCTTGATGGAATGTTCCATCCAATCGCAATCAATGCATTTGCGTCCTCGATATCTCCTTTGATGAGGCTATCGGCATAGTGAAAAACTGCCCTTGCCGAATCCAGCCGGGCAGATCCTTTGCTGGTGTCCTTGGGATTATTGGAATAGCTGGTTGCAAGATCTACCAGAGACTGTCGCGCATCCTTATCCTTGGATAATTTTTTGACTATATGAAGGGTGTCTACGTTAAATATGACTGTGAGGATCAGGCCTATGACAAAGATGATAATCTGAGTCTGTCTTTTATACCATCCGGTTGTCCTATCCATGGTTTCATTAAACCAGCTTTCCAGCGAGCTTTTGAATTTCGCTATATCATTGCCCGCATCAGCAAGCAGCGACTCAATGAATTTTTTGGTTTCATTTGCTTCACTGATCCGGTCAATACCGGCTTTTATGAGTGCATATTCACTGGTATCAGAGGCCGTATCCGCCCCCTGTTTTTTCAGGGTATCAATCACCGCTTTCGAAAATGATTGCGGACTGATATAAGATGGCTTTTTATAAAACAGATTTTCACCCAGATATTTTATCCCTGGCTGATCATAAAACAAGTCGACCAATTTGTTATGCTCTTTTCCTTTCCTTTTGAGGGGTACTATGAAGAGAAACAAATCCACGCACACTTTCCTTACCCAATTGAAGAAATTACTGAAAATGGTCACTATAGAAAAAGGTGTGTTGAAACCATCATCCAACATTCTGCTGATGGCTTTCTTGAGCATTTTTGCCCGAAGTCCAAGAAGGGTCGCAAGGCCTTCTTTTACGGTTGTGGCGAGCAAACTATAGAGGAGGTAAATAAATACCAACCCAATGACTACTTCAAGAATACTTGATCCGAACATATTGATTGATTTTACGTTGTTTATGAATTGTTAAAGATAAATTTCCGAATCCCTCCGAATTTCCATCAATCGTTCGTACCGGTGCTTTTCCCGGAATTACTATCAAGGTTCACACTGAGATTCAAAAACCCGAGAAGATTCGATGTTTTGAGATCATATTTCAGTGTTACCGGAATCCAGAGCGCTTTCCCTGCACGTACTCTCAATGTGACATTGGCAAAATACCTGTATTGATCCTCCCCTTTGTTTAAGTTTCCTGTAACAACGTCCATTTCTCCCCCAACCTTGAATTCAATGACAGATGTTTTTTTATCCGATTGAGTCATTAGCACCTTATTGACACCGATTATACCATCCAGAACTTGCCTGTTCAAATTTACCTTATTTGGAATGGTATCTCCAACCACATAGTCGACTTTCATATCAAGCTCCCAGGGTTTTCTGTTTACTATCTTTCCAAGGCCTATTATATATTCTGCCGCTCCCCTGACTCCATTCACTTTACCCAAAACAGGGTCGTATTGAAGCGCCGGATTGAAAGTTAACAATGGCCTGCGTGAGACGAGTTCAGCAAGACTGTCATACAAAGTGTGCGTGTATTTGACCGCAGCAAAATAGCCTCTTCCTAACGCGTGAAGATCTTTGTGTCTGTTCACCGAGTCGTCCAATACTCTTATAAAAGATTTTAAGAGAACGGAATCCTTATGTCCGAGCTTTCCATTAGAGGTGTAAAGAGTCAGACTGCTAAAAAACAGGTCGCTCGAATCAGGTTTTGTTTCCGACATCTTTTGAGTAAATATGAACCCAATTTGTGATACGAGGCTTGTAAGTAAATCAATCTCCTTATGGTTATTGGCAAGAATATCCTGGCTGCTTTTATCACGAAGGTTTAGGATGGCCCAGTTTATTCCAAGATTTATTGACGTGACTGAATTGTTTTTACCAAGTTTAATACCGCTTTGAATTTCCATGTTACGTTCCCAGGTGCGCTTTAGATAATAAGGACTTTTATAACATTTGGCAGTATCCCAGGAAAGCAAAGCGAATAAATTGCCTTTGAATTGAATTCCTTTGTTGTCACCAGCAAGGTCGTTGCCGGCAAGTTGCAGAAAGTTACCAAAAGCATCCCAGCGATTGGCTGTCTTTGTCTTTTCGGCTCCCCTGTGCAAATCTCCCAAACGGGTTGAATCTGTCTGACCCATTGCAAAGAATGAATATAGAGTAATAAAGAGGAGAATTCCTGTTTTTTTCATTCAGGTATACAATTACCAGGGATTCATTTGATGACTTTAAACTTAAATGTGCAAGGGTCAATAACCCCCGCTGGAAAAGTCTTATTAAATATTGGATTGATATCTCCGCTGATATTCAGAATTATCGAACCATTTTCTGAATCCGGTGCGTTTCCTCCTGCGGCGCAAACAAATAGTCCTGAAGGTGCATCTCCAATAGAAAAAGAAGGGTTGGCATTGTTCAAGTGCACCGTATATTTTTTTAATGCAGATGTCAGGCTGACGGACAAACTTCCAGTCCCTCCGTTAAACTGCGCTTCCAATTTTATTGACCCCATGATTTCATTTATAGTATTTATTTAAAGCATATTCTTCTGAAAGAATATTGTCAATACCAAATGTATAAGAATATTCAGACAGCGCAAACAATCGAATGCTTCTTTCGGATCATCTCGTTTTGGGTGTTGCGCTCTTGTATATCTCTGATAGCCCCTCGAAACAGCAAACGAGCCGGTTTTTGCCTCACAACACCATAAAAGAGATGTAAGATTTATCGCAAATTCGTAAACGAGCGGTTGGACATGGGATCCTGATCCGACTTTTGCTGTGTAAAAAATGAATGTCATGAAATTTAACTACATTTGTAAGGTAGACTTACAAGTTTATAAACAAAGTTACACTGTAAACATGAACAACACAGAGCTATCTTCTTCGCTGAGGGCTATCGTTTCCGGTCTTCACAAAGGACTGCGCAGGCAAATGGATTCGATCAATACTTACTCCATGACCGAATTGGAAACCATCGGACTGCTCTCCCGCAACTCTTCCCTGCAACCCACGGAACTTGCAGCCTTCACCCGGGTTAAAACACAATCGATGTCACAGATTCTGAATAAAATGGAAGAGCAAGGCCTCGTGAAAAGAACTCCATCGAAAGAGGACAAGCGCAAAGTTTGCATTTCCCTTACTGCATCCGGGAAAAAACTTGTGGAGAGGGCCAAGTACGATAAAGATGAATGGCTGAAGGGTGTGATTGAAAACGAGCTGACGGAAAAAGAAAAAGAGCAATTGACAAGAGTTTTGCCGATATTGAATAAGCTTATTGAAGCCAAATAACTAATTAAGAAATACACCCCAGATTGGCCTGGTATCTGTATGATAAACACTTTGCAGACAAAAAACAGACGCAGGCGAATTTTCAGCTCATGAGCACAGATAGGACAACAGAAACATTCAGGGCTTTCCGGAACCGCAATTACACCTTGTTCTTTACCGGACAATCCATCTCGCAGATTGGCACCTGGATGCAACGCACTGCTGTGTGTTGGGTCATCTATTCGCTTACTCATTCGGCATTCATGCTCGGGCTTGCCGTCTTTGCCCAGCAGTTTCCTTCTTTTCTGTTTTCGCTCCCCGGAGGCATAGCAGCTGACCGGTACGATCGCTATAAAATATTACTCGTCACCCAAACCGCTTCCATGGTGCAAGCCGTGTTACTCGCCATACTGGTTTTAACCAACCATTTTGTGATTTGGGAAATACTTGCGCTCAGTGTTGTTCTCGGTATCATCAATGCCTTTGACATGCCTGCCAGACAACCCATGGTGCATGAGATGGTCAACGACAAGGGCGATATCGCGAATGCACTTGCTTTCAACTCAGCCCTGGTCAATGTGGCCAGACTTATCGGACCGGCATTATCGGGAATTGTTCTTCAGACATTCGGTGCCGGGATTTGTTTTTCATTGAATGCCCTGAGCTTTGTGGCAGTGATTTCTTCTCTGCTACTCATGAAATTACCGGAATTTAAACCACCTGCTATCAAGAAGAAACTCCGTTCCGAACTTTATGAAGGCTTTGAATATCTGAAACAAACATCCTCGATTGGTATTCTCATACTCCTGATAACCTCCCTGGGTTTGGTCGTTTTACCCTACGATACCATTCTACCCGTTTTTGCCAAAGTCATTTTCAAAGGCAATGCCGCTACCTTTGGATATATCAGCAGCTTCATCGGGCTTGGCGCCATTTTGGGCAGTTTATCACTGGCTTCCATGAAAAAGGGAAGGAATCTTAAAATCATTCTACTTACCAGCATTGCTATTCTAGGCATCGGATTGATCTTTTTTTCACGCATAACTTATTTTCCTGTTGCCATGCTATTTGCAATTTTGATCGGTTTGGGATCATTAACACCCATGACCGCCTGCATTACGATTATACAAATGGAGGCCGCCTCGCATATGAGGGGTCGTGTAATGAGCTATGTGGCGATGGGCTATTTTGGCATGCTGCCTTTAGGCAGCCTGATCGTTGGCGCTGTATCGCAGCAAATTGGGGCCCCCGATACCATGCTTTGCCAGGGCATTATGGCCATCCTGATTGCCATCGTATTTACAAATTTGATGAAGAACCATCTCCATATGACGGAATCTAAAGACATTCTAACAAAACCAACAACTCAATAATCCCTAACCAATAAAAACAAGACCATGGAATCGAACAAACAAAACACTGCGCTACTCGTAATGGATATGCAAACCGCCATACTAGGCATGCTTCCTGATTCAACAGTATTAACCAGCAAGGTTGCAAAAGCCTTAGCCCATGCAAGAGCAATAAAAATGCCTGTTCTCTATGTAGTGGTAGGATTCAGGCAGGGGGCGCCCGAGATCGGGATGAGTAATAAAGGCTTCTCTGCAAGAAAAGAGAGCATTAGCAAAGCGAATATGGCAGATTGGGTCAAAATAGACAATTCAGTTGCACCTCAAGCTGACGAAATTGTAATTACAAAACGTCGCGTAAGTGCATTTACAGGCAGCGATCTTGAAGTGATTCTCAGAGCGCAGGGTATTCATCATGTGGTACTCTCCGGCATTGCTACAAGCGGAGTTGTTTTATCCACCTTGCGCGAAGCTGCAGATAAAGACTACCAGATAACTGTCCTCTCTGATTGCTGCGCAGATGGCGACCAGGAAGTACACCATGTCCTGACCACTAAAGTCTTCCCACGGCAGGCAGATGTGCTGACATTGGAAGAGTGGTGTAAATTGTAGATTGCCTGATGATGTTCACAATGATTTTGGCGTTTATGTGAGCAGATGAAGGCTTCAGGCACCAGAAGGAGCAATCGTAAATGTTGCCGGCATACCCGGGGATAAATAATTTGAATGATTTGCGTCCACCTTAAGAGGCCCTGTTATTTTATGATGGATACGTGGCCTACAAGATCATGTGGCCTTCCCAAATAATCCTTTACAGTAATTCTCCATACATACGTTCCTAGTGGGGCTACCAAAGCACCCTTGTTGGCGCGGCCATCCCAACCTTCGTCCCAATTATTGGTGTGGAAGATCATTTCTCCCCAGCGGTCAAAGATCATAAGATTGTAAGAATGGGTATCGATGAAAGTCCCTTTGGGTTGAAATACATCGTTGAGTCCGTCATCATTTGGAGTGAACGCATTGGGCACATATAAAGCGAAGAACGGTTCTATCATCAGGCAGGTGCTTGTCGTGTTCCAGCAGCCATTTGCATTGTGAACAATAAGAGAAACACAATAAGTGCCAGTATCAGTATAGGAATGACAAGGATTTTTAACGCTGTCGGAAACTGCATCATTGATATCATCGAAATTCCAATACCAGGAAGTTACATCCGGTGTGGAATGATCGGTGAAACAAATCTTTGGTTCAAGTATTGTCGTGGGTTGAGGACCCAAAGTAAATTCAGCAACAGGGTTTGCATAAACAGTCATCATATTTGGATTCGTTGCAGAGTTCACACATCCATTTGTGTCCTTCACAAGAAGTGTAACTGAATACACTCCGGGACTGTTATAACAATGGTTCGGGTTCAACAGTGCCGATGCTGTGCCATCGCCAAAACTCCAGGACAGGCTCTGTGTGCCTGGTGTAGCGTTTGTGAATTGCGCACAGAGTTTTCCGCACGCTGAGGGGGTGCTGGCTGTAAAGAGCACGTTTGGAAGTGGGAACACATTCACACCAGCCAGGGCAGAAGCCGAGGCGAAAGTACAATTATCTGTAACGGTGACGGTATAAGTTGCGCTTCCGGTTGGGATAACAAGTATGTCATCTCCGGTCATACCTCCAGGGCTCCAGGAGTAATGATAGGGGCCGCCATTACCACCAGAGGCTGAAGCAAAAATAGGTGCCGGCCTACCCATACAATCAGGTCTTGTGCCGGGGCCGAATTGCATCCATTGACATCCGTAGCTGTTACTGTATAATTGGTACTTGTCGAAGGGTTAACCAACGGACCGGCGGGATTCCAGGAATAACTGTAAGGACCTGCGCCGCCACTTGAACTTGCGCTCAGAAGAACCGACTGCCCGATACACAATGTTGACACAGTAGCTGGATTCACAACAACCTGTGTTGGTCCTGAAACAATTGCAGTGGCAGTATCTATACAGGCATGTGCATCGTTTACAATTACTTTGCAACTCCCTAAACACAAAGAGTTAGCACTGGAGCCGGCCTGAGCAGGATTGGTGAGCCAGGTGAAAAGATATGGAGCGGTGCCGCCTGTTGCCGAAGCCGTGGCTGTGCCGTTGCAACTTGCGGCGCAGGAAACCGGAGTAACTGACACGATAGAAACAGTAGCGCCTAAGGTATTTGATACGGTCGCTTTTGCAGAATCCTGGCAACCGTGTGCGTCCTTCACGATAACTGTATAGGTTCCTGGAAGAAGCCCTGATTGATTGGCTGAAGTTGAAAACCCTGGCTTCCAAAGATAAGTATAGCCTGGGGTTCCGCCCGTTGTACTTACTGAAACAGTACCATCCGGATGCATACAATGAGCTGCAAGACTGCCTGCACTCAAAGCAAGTGCTGCAGGCTGCCTGACGGTATCTACTGTCGAGTGCTTACAACCGTTTTGATCTGTAACCAGAACAGTATACAGGCCGGGACAAAGCTGACTGGCGCTTGCCGTTGTACTGGAAGATCCGGTCCAGGAATAGGTATAAGGAATCGTCCCGCCCTGAGGAATGACTATGGCCTGTCCATTGCAAATTCCATTGCAGGTGGTGGTTAAGCCTGTTGAATTAAGTATCAGCAATGCTGGTTGAGTAATCAACGCTGTTGAAAATGTTTTACAGCCATGCGCATCTTCGACTGTTGCAGTATATGTTCCTGCCGGAAGGTTATTTGCTGTTGCAGCTGTTTGTACAGGACTGCTGTTCCAGGAATAGGTAAAAGGAGAGGTACCTCCGGAGCCTGATGCAGAAGCGGTACCGTTTTTTCCGCCGAAGCAACTGACATTGGTTGAAGAAGATATGGCTGATGTGAGAATTACCGGCTGAGTGATTGTTACAAATGCATTTGCGGGGCATCCATGTGCATCGGTTATTACAACGCTGTAAGTGCCCGCTGTCAGTCCGCCTGCATTTGAACCTGTTTGAACAGGGGCTGTGTTCCACGAATAGGTGTAAGGAGTCGTTCCGCCACCTCCGGTAACGGTGGCCGTTCCGTTGGCTGCACCGTTACAACTCGCATTTGTTTGTGCGTTTATCGATGCTGTAAGTAAAGCCGGCTGACTGATCAGAATTGTTGATGAAGCCGAACACCCCTTGGCATCTTTCACTGTAACCGAATATGTTCCAGCGATGAGATTGGATGCAGTTGAAGTTGTTTGCACAGGATTACTGCTCCACGAATAAGTATATGGAGCAGTGCCTCCTGAACCCGATGCAGAAGCTGAGCCGTTATTTCCTCCGAAACAACCAACGTTGGTTGAAGAAGCAATTGCGGAAGATAAAAGGAGTGGTTGTGTAATTGTTACACTTGCACTTGCAGGACATCCGTGTGCATCCGTCACTGAGGCTGTATAAGTTCCCGCTAAAAGACCGGTCGCATTTATGCCTGTTTGTGCAGGTGCAGTGTTCCACGAATAAGTGTAGGGAAGAGTGCCGCCTGAACCCGCTGCGGTGGCTGTTCCATTGTTTCCACCGTTGCAGCTTGTACCTGTTTGTCCGTTTATTGAAGCACTTAACACAGCTGGCTGGATAATTGTTATTGCTGAAGAAGTTAAACAGCCATTGGCATCATTCACTGCAACAGTATAAGTTCCTGTTGTGAGGTTGGATGCTGTTGAAGTTGTTTGCACAGGATTGCAGCTCCAGGAATATGTGTAAGGAGCAGTGCCGCCCGAACCTGATGCTGAAGCCGTACCGTTATTTCCTCCAAAACAACCAACATTGGTTGAAGAAGCAATTGAGGAGGATAAAAGGAGTGGTTGTGTAATTGTTACACTTACACTTGCAGGGCATCCGTGTGCATCTGTCAATGAGGCTGTATAAGTTCCCGCTAAAAGCCCGGTGGCATTTGTACCTGTTTGTGCAGGTAATGTACTCCACGAATAAGTGTAGGGAGCAGTGCCGCCTGCACCCGCTGCAGTGGCTGTTCCATTATTTCCTCCCATGCAGCTAGCGCCTGTTTGTCCGGTTATTGAAGCACTCAGCACAGCAGGCTGGGCAACTGTTATTGCTGAAGAAGTTAAGCAGCCATTGGCATCATTCACTGTAACGGTATAAGTTCCTGCTGCGAGGCTGGCGGCCGCGGCCGATGTTTGCACAGGGCTGCTGCTCCAGGAATAGGTATATGGTGCAGTACCTCCCGAACCCGATGCAGAAGCAGTCCCGTTATTTCCTCCCGAGCAACTTACGTTGGTTGCAGAGGAAACAGCCGATGAAAGAATGACCGGTTGGGTAATTGTTACACTTGCATTGGCATGACATCCATGAGCATCTGTTACGGTTGCACTGTAAGTGCCTGCTGCGAGACCGCCTGCACTTGATCCTGTTTGAGAAGGATTTGTATTCCAGGAATATGTGTAAGGTATTGTTCCGCCTCCACCTGAAACAATTGCTGTCCCGTTGCTGCTTCCGTTGCAGCTTGCATTGGTTTGTCCGGATATGGAAGCGCTGAGCAAAGATGGCTGATTGATTGTTGCTGTGGATGTCGACCCGCAACCATTCGCATCTGTCAGGTAAACCGTATAGATTCCAGCAGGAAGCCCTGACGCCATAGCCGTACTTTGAGAAGGAGTGGTATTCCAGGAATAGATAAAAGGAGAAGCACCTCCAACCGCAGTTACGGTTGCAGAACCATCCGCTGTACCCAAACAGGAAGTGCCTTGAGTGCTTGTGCTGAGGGCCGCCTGAAAACTATTGATGGTAATTGTAGTTGTGTTGCTGGCTGGCGGACAGGTACCATTGCCGGTGGTTGTTAAGGTGAGGACAACAGACCCGCTTGTAATTTCAGACGAAGAGGGTGTATAAACAGCATTCAGTGTTGCAGCATTTGGATTGTATGTACCGGCCCCTCCTGACCACATTCCGCCAGAAGCTGCTGTAACGCTTCCGGAAAGTGTAACATTGGCATTTGCTGCACAAACGGATTGGCCGGCACCGGCATTTGCAGCAATAGCCGAGGAAAAAGAAGTGACAACAACCGTTGATGAAGTTGGCGGACAATTTGTCGAATCTTTCACTGAAACGGAATACGTCCCCGGCCCCACAAATACAGATTGTGTATTTGCTCCATTGCTCCAGGAATACGTATAGGGAGGAGAACCTCCGGTTCCATGAGCGGTAATTGTGGTTCCTGCGCTTCCAAAACAAACCGTTGGGTTCACAGGAGTGATGTTTGAAAATAATGTCGGATTGAAATAAACCCTTACAGTATCACATACTGTAGATGCGATACAGCCTCCTGACGGTGTGCCGCAAACCTGAAAATCAACAAAAGGCGGATACCCGACCTGTGCTGTAACCTGCACCGTATCACAACCGCTTGTACAATTCATGTAACTGTTAAATGCGCCAAAAGCCCCAGGAAAGATTGAGTTCCAGACCAGTGTGCTTTTTGTGAATCCCACAGCCCCAATCCGGCCCGTACAGCCATTGTCCAATGAAATATTTGCAGATACCCCGGGTTTGGCTATGGAGGTAATGATGTATTGGTTGGAGTTGTGTCCCGGTTTGCAAAATGTAATTTCGAAAGGCCCGGGGCCACTGAGACATAATGGCGCACCTACAGCAACGGGAGGTCCGCAATTGACCTGGTAAAACATGGACCCTCCGGGAACGGCCCCCGAATAGATGTTGAAATTAATTCCCTGAGAGCCTGTATCCAGCGTGAGAATAAACTCAACGCAGGTGTTGGGCGAACTTACACCACAACAAAGATCAACTCTGGTTACAGTTGGGCTGATCCAGGATGCGGATGGACTTCCGGAAAGATTAACAGTAAAGGATGGTACAGTAGGCGCGCAGTTCTGCGCATGGAGAGAGGAATCCAATAAGACAAATAACAAAAGCAGAAAACCTGAAAATCTGCAGATACACTTGCTGTACATCCCACAATCTGACTTCACATAATGAGCTAACTGCTTTCTATGGAAGAATATGGGGAGGGGGTATGATGGCTCCATAAATTTCCGGCTTTAGATCTTTCAATCATAGTCATTACCAAATAGTATTGGATTTGTCTGAATTAAGTTGCTTGGCTAATGTTTAGTTCTACGTACCCCGCAAGCATATGTTCTGTTATTCTGAATTATTTCTTAACTATTTTTCAACCTGACAAAAGCATTTGAAATGAAAATCAACGAATTGGTTATCGCCAACGGACCAGGCGTCAGCTATGCAGCAGATGGCTTTACGGATGCTCAAGGATCAAAGGAGATAAACGAACGACTTTCAAAATCCACTCATCCCTCTAAAGCTGATGAGGTTAGGTTGGGAACACGGGCTTCAATCGCCGGCCTTTAATTTATGCTATTTCGTCATAGACAAACATCACATCAAATTCAAAAATCGGCGCTGAACCAATCAGCTCTATCTCAGCTTTTATCGGGTAATCACTTTTACTGTGTCCTTGTTCGTCCGCTCCTAGGGGAAGGATGATCGGATTCCTGAGAGTGAATACAGGCTGGAAATTATTGGGGTTATTATAAGCACTCAAAGGGAACATATTCTCTACGTGCCCCCCTCTGTTTTTGTGACATGCGACTTTAAGGTAAAGTCCATTGTTTATCAATTTTCTCGTCCATTCTTCCGGTGTTACCCATGAGAACAATGGAGTAAGGATGATTTTCTTTATTTCAACACGCGAATTTGAACTAACAAGCAGAAACTCCTTTTTCCGGTCCGAATTTGTAAGTTGAAACATTAAGTCCGTTACCATCGGGCTATTCCTTTCTGTAGTATAATTTGTTCCTGCCCCTACACCAAATTTCTGAACTGCGCGGCTTTCGACCATAGCCGCTAGAATTCTTTTTACGGTTGGTAATGGAATATTCAATTTCTCTGCCATTTCACCGGACTTTGCACCAGGGTGGTTTTCAATGAATGCTAAAATGTTTTTTTCTCTTGGAGCGTGAGGGCTTGAGCTTCCATTCGTTTTTAACTTATTGAGTAATTGCTCTTGAATTCGATACATGCAATCTAAAAAGAACGTGACCCATTCGTTTACTTCTTCACCAGGCCTTTGCTTTTGAGTGTGCATGAGAACACTATAATATTCCGCCTTCCGGTTTTCGATTTCATGTTCGAAACTCACATACTGAATCCAGGAATAGCCATGCCTTAACAGCAGTAACGTCCCTAATAATCTGCTCAAACGTCCATTTCCATCTTGAAAAGGATGTATGCTCAGAAAATCGTAAACGAATAAGGCCGATTTTACGATGGGATTTATTTCTGAATCTGAATTATACCACCGAATAAGACTACTCATTGCTTCTTCAGTAGCAAACCCGGGTTCTGTTGTTTGAAAAACGATGTGTTTAGTACCATCCGGGTGATTGGCTTCAACCGCATTACTCACCTGCTTATAATTGCCCCTGTGCCATTCATCTTTATCGCAATGAATCATCAGCATTTTATGCAAGTTCTTCAGATTCCCTTCTGTAATTTCAATGTCCTTGTAGGTCTCAGAAATGGTGTCGAGGGTTTCGAAGTAACCGGCTACCTCTTGCTCATCCCGTTCTTCTAGCTTAGAAATTTTCAACCTTTCAATCAATGCTTCTACTTCAGCATCTGTCATTTTGGAACCTTCGATCCGGGTAGAAGCTCCGACACTGCGAACGGTTGCAATTGACTTGAGTTGTTTTAAAGTCTGGCCTTCTCTTTTTTCGATAGAGGTCCAGGTAGCATCAAACCGGTCTACTTTGCTGATTTCATTCATCAGCTTCATAGTCAATTCCAGGGAGAAAGTGTGTATTTTTTGCGCCATTTCGATACGATATGATACGTAAATATACGATAAAATAACGAGCGAATCAATATTTGTGATACGAAATGATACGTAAATATCCGGTAAATGATATGATCAACAAACCGAAAATATCATATGATACTCATTAACAGTAACTTATAAACTTCGCTGAGTTTTAATCCAATACAACACTAATTTCCAGCCAAGCAGAGGAGATAAGCAAAATGTCGGGGAGAGGGCCAATTCAAACAAAAGACAATAAACACCAAAAATTGTCTTTTGTTGGAATCCCAACAATTGACAATATATTCCCAATAAATGCAGATGAAGTTCTTATTAAGGATTCTTTCCATGTGCAAAGGTTAAAATGTTAATTATTTTTATTTCAACATATCTATTATACCGGTTACAAAAATACGTCCCGTCGAATCTTTTATCCCATTGCTTTCAAGTTCTTTTCGCAATCTGGATCCGTAAATAAATAATCATAATATGCCTTTTCGATAATGGCACTTTCCTCCAAGTTCGAAGCTTTTATACCTTTATATATATCAAGCTTAAATTTGTTGAAGTCAAAACCTAGATTCTTTTTTTTGTCTTTATACAATTTTCTGACATGTTCGTGCCAGGATGTTTTATACCGTTGTTTTATTCGGTTTTTATATCTCGATTTTATATCGAAAATCTTATCCCAAGAGTTAATTTGTTCCGATTGCACAACCGCACCTTGAAGATTAACTGCCCAAGTATCATCTTTTTCGAGGCTAGATACTCGTTTATTAATGGTGACTGTTACGCTGTTTAGGATGATGCTTTTACTGTATGGGTAAAACACCCTCCGTCTCTTCCATTTATTCCCTTTATCCTTTTCATACAAAGTGTCCTTTTGCTGCTTATATTTTTGATTGCATTGACCGCACATGGGAACTAAGTTTTTAAAGTTTACACTATTAAATGGATACTTTCCTTTTGATAACCAATGGTCGTAATCATCTTTTTTATTATCCTTCCCATCGTATTCGGAAAGCAAAGAAGTTAACCCGCAAAAGGGACACATAATGTTCGCTTTATTAAGAGATCGGAATTTAATGAAGTGGCTCTTTTTAGATGGAAAGATTTCTTTATTAATCACTTCTTTATATAAGTTTGAAAAGAAAAGTTTGATCACGTTACTTAATGAAGGCGATATTTTTGATAGTTGATTATACTTCCAAGGGTCTCTTTTCCCATTACATAAATCTGATATAGCGTTGTTGATTTTGAAAGCATCTAAAATGCGTTTTTGAGATGGGTCATCCAACTTCTTAAACTCGGTGTATATAGCTTTCATAGGGGTTAGTAGTAATTTGTCCTGAGCTTTAACTAACGCTAAAAAATTGGTATGAATCACTATTTGGCTAAACTTTTTGGTTTTTCGTTTGTACATTTCTTCAAAAAAATATTCAATGTACTTATGAAGATTTTCAATATCATTTGATAAATATTTGTAAGGGTAAATCATTTGACTTTTGCTATCTCGTTAATAAGGTTATTGAGGTAACTATATAGTTCAAATTTTTCCACGGACTCCCCAAGTTCCAATACTTTTTTCTGAAATTGTTCTATTGTTTTCTTGGTATAGGTTCCGACCAATTCCATTTCCTCAATTTGCTTTCGTAAATCTTCTATATAACCGCTGGACATTTCAGATATGGTTTCAGGTTTATCAAAAGCTTCCTCAAGAAGAACAGAGAAAGAGGTTCCATAGGTCTTAACCTTTATTAGATCGGCCATAGGTTCCTCATTTTCCTTATAGAATTTCCAAACACGGCTTCTGTCGCTATCTGAAATAATAAATGGGGAGTGTGTAGTTAAAATAACTTCTGTTGATTTTTTTATTCTTTTTTGATTACTATTATTTAATACTTCAATTTCAGCTTTTTCAATTTTATTCAAAGTATTAACAAGCTTTGATCTCCATTTAGGATTAAAATGGGTCTCAGGTTCATCCAGAATCAGTAAAGTTTTAGGGCGGTTCATAATCATAATGGTCCCAATGATATGCATGAATTGATGTTCCCCATCTGAAATATTCTTGTATTCAACAATAGCTTTACCATCCGACTTAACCAGCTTTACTTTTTCTATCCTAAACAACGATTCATCAACAGCTATCTTCGGCAAAAAATTAAAAATATTCACACCACTTACTGCACTTCGAACGGCTTCGTGTTTCTCTTGAGATATTTTATAAAGATTGAGCAAATGCATTCTATGAAAGAAGCTATATAGTGAATAAGTATCACCAAAAAAATGTTTAAATGCGGACTTGGTGGAAGAGTCCACTTTAAAATCTAAAGTCAATATTGTTTTACTTTGACCTGTTAAAACGTTATTCTTAATTTTCTCTTTGTGAGTTGTAGCTATCTGTTTTAAGTTATTAAGTTCCTTCTTAAAATAATCGGTTAAATCATATTTTTCCTTATTTGATCCAGCTTCAGAGTTTATTTCAACGTAATTGCCAAACTCTATCACAATTCTAAATGATTCTATATCTGCTATTTCTAATGTGTCATTTAATACCTGGAGTTTCCTTTCATCCTCAAGTAAAAAATTAGCCACCACCACTGCCGCGTTCGATTCGTAATTCATATAGAACAACCGGCCATCTTCAAATCCATCCAATACATCCTCTTCCAACCTTTTTTGGTACTCATGAAAATAATGGAATTGCATTTTTAGAAAAGGTGTACTAATTAATTCGTTTAAGCCAGACGAATAGCCTATAATCTTACTTGGTAAGAGTTTTTTTATTTTTTCTCTGACATCTCTTTTTGTGTCGCCTTTCCGTTGGATTTTTGTTTCATTCATTTCACTGTCTATGAGCCAATAGATCGGTTCTTTATCATCTACTTTTTTTACAATTTTCACATGTCTATATGCATCATTCCAAGAAAAATTAGCGTCTTTCCATTTATCAAAAGCGTCGGCCCACGTCATTTCGAACGTGTATTCGATTTCAAACCCGAATGTCTTTTTGGAGAGTAAATTTTCGGCAGGATAATCAAGCAATAAAGAATCTAGATAATAAAATAGTTCACAAATCAATTCGAGTGCATTTGATTTTCCAGTTCCGTTTTTGCCGACAAAACAAACAGGACTAACAAGCTGATCAGGATCAGAAACAAGGTCTTGGGAAAAGTGCATTTCGAAGCCCTTCTTTAAACTTCTGAATTCACTTAATAGTTTTATTCTGACCAGTTGCATATTTAAACATTAAGCGAAAATATTATCCGTGAATTATCTATCCCTTTTTCTGCATCCCGATTCTTATCTAGTTCAAATTCTTGCTTGAAAAGTGGTTTTTTTGTTCCGTTTGATGTGACGGCCTCAAATACAAAATTCTTCAGTCCCATTCTCTTTTCTGCTAATGGATACTCATATTCGATTTCAACACCGGAATCTCTAACAGCCACCTCTAAGTCTTTAAATGTGAATGATCCGCACTTAAAAACGCTTTGGACAATTTGCTTTATTTCTTCCAATTGATTTCCAACGTTACTAAGGCTTTCTTTTTTATTATACTCTTTTTCAACATGATCGACAACCCTGTCATCAATACTGAATGCTGCCAAATTTGTTTTCAAAGTACCCTGAAAAGCATAATGAGAAATTGTTTCCATTAAGAGCTCGGCATGTTGCGCATGAATCAAGATTTTCGCTTTTACTGCCTCTTCAATTTTTCTAATGATTTTTTCAAAGTGGTTCTGTTGATTTATTGAAGGAACCTTAAGTTTGAGTCCTTTAACAACCTTTAGATTTATTCCTGGAATTACAGCACCCTTATTTTTTAATTCGATTTGATTTATAATACTTGGATTAAACTGAATTGCTGATGAAACGTAATATGGGTTAGCGATTTTCGAATTTAAAGTAACGGCTGCCAGATGTTTTGTGTTTATGGCCAGTGGAATTTCGTCTGGAACAACTGCAGATTTTCCTGTCGTTCCAGTGCCCATCAATGCTATTAGTAGGTCTCTAGGATAGACTCGATAATTTTTAAGACTTTCGTACTTACTTTTGGTAATAAATCTGTCACTTTTTTTGAAATAATTACTAGCTACATTATCTAACCTAAAAACTAATACATCTCCTTTGGGTAGAAATTCATCGTGTAATAGGTTGCTGCCAAAAGGTCCAGTTCGCATGCTCCCTTTTTTTTCAGATGCCAATTGTTCTAACTTAACCAAATCCCATGTATCATAATTGAGGGACCTACTGCCGAATAAGGAAAAATAAATACTTTCTTTGAGCTCTTCAAGTTTTTCAATCAATTTATTTGAATGCTCAATAATATTAATTGCTTTGTCCATTACAGAAACAATTTGATTCTGGACACTAAAGGAAGGAAATGGTATAATTAGGTTTTCAATAAATGATTCTGAAATGTTTTTTAACCCGGCCCCTTTAAATCCATTGTCAAGTATGTGTATGTTGCTTTGAATATAATAATATACATATTTGGGATTAAATAACTCCCGGTCTGATGGCTTAGCAACGGAGCAATGAGATGAAGTAGAAAAAGCACTTTTGATATAGTGAAGAGAAGGTGTACCTCCGGTGCCAAATATTAGATGCTCGCCGTGATATTGAAATTCATCAGAATATTTCGAAATAACTGGACTTGAAGTATAAAAAGGATATTTGCCAAACTCCTTTCCTTTATTTGCAAGAATTTTGGACTTTGGTTGAAAATTAAATAATTCGGCAAAGCGTATTTTTTTCATTTTAGCATCTTATTCAGGTCACTAATATCTTGAAGAATTGATAGTTCCATCCTTTCTATAATTTTTAAAATTTCTTTGGGGGCTACATAATCCTTCTCAACATATTCAAATCCCTTATAAGCGTTCATGCTAATGTCGTAATCGTTTTTGATTATTTCCTTAATGGGAACGAAAAAATGGGAAAGGGTTCTGTTACTTTCAGTCTTTATAGTTCTATTGTCAAAGGAATTTAATAGGGTGGGTAATGGAAATTCACCTTTTATTCGCTTTCTATCATCTGTTAAGCTCCTTCCATCTGATTTCATTTCATAAAACCAAACGTTTTGTGTTGATGTTCCTTTCCGAAATACAAGTATTGCCGTGCTAACACCGGCATATGGCCTAAAGACTCCGCTGGGCATAGATATTACGGCTTGCAGATCGCATTTTTCCAAAAGCATTTTTCGAACGATTTTATGGGCTTTTGATGATCCAAATAAAACACCATCTGGAATAATCACACCTGCTCTTCCGCTTGGCTTTAAGGATTTAATTATGCGCTCAATAAACAGTAATTCTGTTTTAGGGTTTCCATCCAGTTTCCCAATTTCTAAAGACAAGCTAATGTCTCCTCTGTCAATACTTCCTTTAAATGGTGGATTGGCAAGAATCACGTCATAAATATTTTCTTCCTTGTATTTTTTTGACAAAGTGTCCAAGTATTCAATATTAGGACGTGTTATTCCGTGCATCATTAGGTTCATTAAACCAATGCGCACCATATTCATATCAATATCAAATCCGAAAAAGGTTTGTTCGTCGAGTTTTTTTCTTTGACTGTTGGTAATTTTATCAGCTTTGGTACCTTTTTTTAATCCATCTCCTTCATCTTCTATATCATCGGAAATATATTTTTCGCTAGTGTAATCTCTTAGAATATGTTGGTAAGCTGCAAGTAAAAATCCGCCAGTTCCACATGCCGGATCTGCAATTTTTTCGCCTAGTTTAGGATTAACCAATTCGCAAATTAATTGGATAATGTGCCGTGGAGTTCTGAATTGACCATTTTTACCCGAGATGGAAAGTTGATTTAACAAATACTCATATATGTCACCTTGAGTGTCCTGAAAAACTTGTCCCTTACTTACTTCTTTTTCTATTTCGATATATATTTCCTCAATTGATTCAATTGCGCTTTTAAGAAGAGAGTCTTTGGGAATGCCAAAGTATGCATTCTTCATATATCTGGTAAAAGGTTGATCCTTGTCACTTAACTGATCCTTGATGAAAGGAAACACCTTCTTCTCAATATGTAAGCGCATCTTTTCATAATTTATTTTTTCTTTCCCATTTGCATCCTTGAATTTAAAAGAGACTGTAAAAACACTCCACCGGAGTTCTTTCCTGGCCCCAAAGATTGACTTATAACCTTTTATTTCCTTTGCCTTCTGCATATCCATCTGATCTAACCTTCGGATAAAAAGCAAATATGAAAGTTGATCTATAGCTGTAGCAGGGTTTGCAAGACCTCCGCTCCAAAGACTGTCCCAAAGCCTATTTATTTTTGACCTTAATTCTTGTGAAAGCATAATTTCGTTTCTATTATGTAAAATCTTGAATAAACAATCTGAAAATCTGCAAGTTAGCAAGGCAAATATATAGTTTTATAAGGGAAGCTATTTCGAAGCAGGAATATTTATGATCATAGCCAGTCAAATACCTGATCATTTGTATGATCCCAATAATTCAAGGTGACTGACTTGTGGAGTGAGATCAATTTGACCTTCCGATCGAAAGTTAATCGGATACAGATTGGACTCGAACCGTCTTTCTTCTGGAAATCGCTTCTTGCGATGATTTTGGCGTAATAGTTCATTTCATTGGATTGTTAAACAAAAGTTGAACAATTTGCCTGAAATTACTGAAATAACACCCCTTCTAATTTCGAAGGTAAGCCTGAACAGCCTGATTTTGTTGGGAAAGTGGAGATTGAGTTTCCTCAATCTCCACATCTGGGAGGTCCCGAGCAGATTCGAACTGCTGTGGGAGCTTTTGCAGAGCTCTACCTAGCCTCTCGGTCACAGGACCATTTGATAATGTTCACAAATGTACTAAAAATAATTAATTCCTGATAATAGCATCAGGAACCTCATTTCGGTAAAAAGAGCTTGGAATGTATAGTATTCAAGGCATATACGGCAAGGATACCTTGTTTTTTGAAGAAAAATCAGCCTTCTTCATCCTATTATTCTTCGGCGAGAATCCTGCTATTGCCGTTTAAAAAAGGGCATGGCGATGTAAGTGATAATAAAGCCTGAAGCGAGGCCTTCGGCGCCTACGCCTATGGCAGCAGCAATTGGCGAGAGGTAGGAGCCGAATTCATGGTTGAGGATGATGTAATTCATAAAATCTGTATCCAGTGCCAGATAGATGCCACAGAAAATGGAAAATGGAATCACGGCAATCAGGGTGATCAAAACACCGATGCGCATGCCTATAAAATAATCCAGCTTTCTGTTGAGCATTTTGCTGTATCGGCCCAGCGCGATCAGAATTCCCCCGCCCAGAAAAACCGAGTTAAAAGCACGAAGAATCATGTAATGATACAGGCCTGCGGCTTTCATGATAAAAAAATAAGCAACAAGCGATGCCGAAACAACCAAACCTGCCCGGATACTCAGCAGGGATAATACCGACATGTGCTTCCGCTTTCTTTCTACTGCTTCGATGATGTCCATGCTCAGACTGTTTGAGTTTTTTACGGAAATACACAGATAAAAAAACAGCGAATCGGCGAAACGATTTCGGGAGAAGGTGGGTGAAGGGAAAACAAGGTTAAGTGTATTTGCTTCTTGATTCCATTATGGTGTTCATTCCAAAAGTCATATTAAACATCAAATCTGCAGATTTATGGTTTATTGTAGCCTATCTCAACATCAAAAATTTATTTTCAATACAGCATTGTTCTTTTCCCTTAGATGGAAAAGAACCAAAAGAGGGCATACATCTGGGGGATGTGTGAGCCAGGCTGTGCGTCAGGTGGCATAATTTCAGCCGCACATGCAACACTGCATCGTATGCCACCAAGGCCAACCCGCCGCTTCGTCCTAGAATTTGGATGCTACGCTCTTAAGTATCAGATTGAGTCATCTGTCAGTTCTCAAGAACAACAGCAACACTTTCAACATCACCATTCATAGGGGGGCGGAGTTTGGTGATGGATACATTGAACCTGGCCTGCGGAAACTGATGTATGAGCTGATCCAGAATACGCCGGCAAACCTGTTCAATCAGCTTTGAACGGATACTCATCTCTTTCTTCACAATATCATACACCGTGCAATAATCAATTGTTTCATCCAAGCGGTCGCTTTTCTCGGCAGCAGAAAAATCGCTGTGGATGATTATATCCACGATAAACTCGCCGCCTATCTTGGCCTCTTCAGCCAGACAACCGTGATAACCATGCAGACGGATTCCGGATACTTTTATGATTCCCATTTTTTTGTTCTTGGCTAGTTTGTCAGCTCAGCTGGCTCTGCGCTTTTCGTCTACGCTAGTTGGCAGTTGGCAGTTGGCAGTTGGCAGTTGGCAGTTGGCAGTTGGCAGTTGGCAAAAAAATAAAACGAAACAAAGAAACAAGCAATTGACAAGAGAAGAAATTGAAATTGTTTTGAATTTTTTTTCTTACATTCCTTTTGCCAACTGCCAATTGCTCCAAAGGAGTCCCTTCGGGGCAAACTTTCTTTATTGTCAACTGCAAACTGCCAACTTATTCTTCATTACCAACTGCAAACTGCCAATTGCTCCGAAGGAGTCCCTTCGGAGCCAACTTATTTTATAGTCCGCAATGCCGCATCAAGACGCTGAACAACTTCCTCTTTCCCCAGCAGTTCGCACATCTCAAACAAAGCTGGTCCGCCGGCTGCTCCGCTTACACAAACGCGAAAGAGCTGCATCACCTGGCCCGCAGGTATTCCCTGCTTTTCAGCACACTTTTTAAATGTTTCTTCGATGTTTGCTGTGTTGAATGCTGAAATTGAATTGCAGTCCTCTTTCAGTGCGGCAAAGAATTTGGTGGCGGCTTCATTCCAACGCTTTTTGATGACATCCGCATCGTAACTGAGTGGAGCAACAAAAAGAAAGCCGCCCAGATTCCAGAAATCGCTTGAAAAAACAGCCTTCTCCTTGATCAGGTGAATGGCTTTCAGCACATATTCGGGTGTTGTATGAATTCCTTTTGTCTTCAATTCTTCCATCCATATCGCTGCCAGCTCAGTGTCTGACCGTTTGCGGAGATACTGCTGGTTGAACCACTTTGTTTTCTCCGGATCAAATTTAGCGCCTGATTTGCTGACACGATCCAGCGAAAATTCTTTCACGAGGTCTTCCAATGTATACAACTCCTGGTTGCCGCTGCTGTGCCATCCAAGCAAAGCAAGCATATTGATAAACGCGTCGGGGAAATAACCCGACTCTCTGTAACCGGTAAATGATTCGGGTTTGCCGGTCTTTGTATCGAGCAGACTTCCGCTTATCGGAAACACCGGAAATCCAAGACGGTCGCCATCCCGCTTGCTGAGCTTGCCGTTTCCATCGGGCCTCAGGAGCAATGGCAAATGCGCAAATTCGGGCATCACATCTTCCCAGCCCAGACTTCTGTAAAGCAATACATGCAAAGGCGCAGAAGGCAGCCATTCCTCGCCACGTATCACATGCGTTATTTTCATGGAATAATCATCCACCACATTGGCCAGGTGATAGGTGGGCATGCCGTCTGACTTGAACAAAACTTTATCATCCATCTGTCCGCTGTGTACCACCACCCATCCGCGAATCAGATCTTTCACACGAATCTCTTCATTGCGCGGAATTTTCATCCTGATCACATAATGCTCGCCGGCATCAATTCTGCGCTTGACTTCATCTTCCGACAAGGTCAGCGAATTTTTCATATTCTGACGCGTAATGGCATTGTAAGAAGAGGTGCCGCCTGCAGCTTCAATTTTCTTACGCATTTCAGTCAACTCTTCGGTCGTATCAAAAGCATAATAGGCATGACCACCGGCGATCAGCTGATCGGCATATTGCCGATACATCGGCTTGCGATCGCTCTGGCGGTAGGGCGCATACGGGCCATCACCAAAACCAACTCCTTCATTGGGTTCAATTCCGCACCATTTCAACGATTCGATGATATACGCTTCGGCTCCGGGCACAAAACGATCCTGGTCTGTATCTTCAATCCGAAGAATAAAATCTCCGCCATGATGTTTGGCAAAAAGGTAATTGTAAAGCGCCGTACGAACCCCGCCCATGTGCAAAGGGCCGGTCGGACTAGGCGCAAACCGAACGCGTACTTTTCTGTTTTCCATAATTCAAAATTCTGGCGCAAAGATAGAGATATTCCTCTGCTGTGAGGTCATTGGCTCATGTAAGTTGTTCGACTGGGCCATGCCACACTTAAAAATCTGGAAAGCTCCGTTTGCTTTCATAAATCTTATTTTTTATCTTTCATTCAGAAATTATTGCTCTTTGAAATGAATGACAGTCTGTTATAAAGGATACCACCAGTTCTCCTGGCTCAATGCGTATAAAGAAAGGATCGTATGTCGTCCGGCTGCTTTTGATGTGACCAATCTTCGTAGTTTGTACGATCTCAATCGCAATATGCACTCCTTCAATTGATGGAGCTGCTCATTCAATTAAGATAGGTGCTCCTTCGATCGAGATAGCTGCTCAATCAATCGAGATAGCTGCTCCTTCGATCGAGATAGCTGCTCAATCAATCGAGATAGCTGCTCCTTCGATCGAGATTGCTGCTCAATCAATCGAAATAGCTGCTCCTTCGATCGAGATTGCTGCTCAATCAATCGAGATCGACGCTCCTTCGATCGAGATTGCTGCTCAATCAATCGAGATCGACGCTCCTTCGATCGAGATTGCTGCTCAGTCAATCGAGATCGACGCTCCTTCGATCGAGATCGACGCTCCTTCGATCGAGATCGCTGCTCAATCAATCGAGATAGCTGCTCCTTCGATCGAGATTGCTGCTCAATCAATCGAGATCGACGCTCCTTCGATCGAGATCGCTGCTCAATCAATCGAGACAGACGCTCCTTCGATCGAGAGAGACGCTCAATCAAGTGATGAAGGCATTTCAGCATTCATTTGATTGTTTCCTTCAAATCGGCTGAGGAAGAATTGTTCCTGTTTCAGGAGGAAAGGACTATTTAAAATTCTAAAACCTTCTTCAAGGATGTTCTGTTTGCCGTTCCCTTTTCAAAAAACACTTCAACTCCTCCTCCTGTTTGTGCAAACAAGGGCTGAACAACTCCGCGCTGAATAATTTCGGTGTTCCCCGGCTGAATCAGATAAATCCATTTAACGGGCTCATTGGTTGCGAGGGCATATCGGTCAAGCGGCTTGTCTTTTTTCTCACTGCATAGCAAATAATCTTCGCGGGTAGTTGTATAGCTGCCGGGAAGCAGCCTGTTTTTCATGAAATCGACACGTACATCATCTTCAAAAGCTGTAGGTCTTACAAACACTTCAGCCCCGCTTGCATTTTCCTCCTTGTTTTCTTTCGCGGCTGCACCTGCCGGTTGCCGTCCAAGAACCAGAAGATCGTCATCGCTTCTAATCTTCCCTGTTTTAACAAAATTGCCTTTGGGCAACAGCACCACATCCTGAAGCACGATTTCTGCTAGACGGTTACCGACCTTTTTCAAGCCTTCATTGGCAATCTCATTTCTGAATTCATTGAGCCGGTAATCGAGATCGACAATCAGTTCGGTATTGAAAATAATAAATTCACTTCTAACCGGACTGTTCATTCTGTTTGCCGCCAGAATCTGGTAACCCAAACCCGTTTCGGGAAGAGAAAGCAGATAACGTGAAAATTCGCGGGTGGTTTTATAGATCATCGTTGGTGTAGGGCAGCTGTGGTTCTTAGTAAAAAAACAAATTTACCACAGAGACATGGAGGGCATGGAGGGACATGGAGAAAAAAGGGAATTTTCTCCATGCTTTTCTCTATGGCCTCCATGTCTCCAATCATCTTTGGTGTAGAACAGTTGTGGTTCTTAGTATAAAAACAAATTTACCACGGAGACATGGAGGGCATGCAGGGACATGGAGAAAAAAGGGAATTCTCTCCATGCTTTTCTCTATGGCCTCCATGTCTCCAATCATCTTTGGTGTAGGGCAGCTGTGGTTCTTAGAAAAAAAATAATTTTACCATGGAGACATGGAGGGCATGGAGGCGCATGGAGAAAAAAGGGAATCTCTCCATGCTTTTCTCTATGGCCTCCATGTCTCCATGGTAATTTGTTGTTGTTTATATTGTTGCTGTCTCCTTTCAAGGCATTCAACGCACATCAATCTCATCAATAAAAATATATGCATTGCCCCTTGGCCCTGAATTCACTGCCGGCATTTTACCATAATTCACCGCATGGATCTTTACATATCTGGCCTTCTGCCGTTTGATGGCACTGCTCAGTTCTTTCACCTGAACCTGCTCATCCGTATCTGATACATTGTGGTCTATAGTCACCAAATGCTTGAATTTTTTTCCGTCGGAAGAAAGAAAGAAATCCACTTCTCTGGGCATCATGATCCAGGAACGTGAATCCTGGAGAAAACCAGCTCCTACTTTCGTTATTTCACGCATGGCACCCAGATCAACCACGGCTTCGAAGTCCTGACCCTGATACCCGAGCCAGTTTCCCTTTCTCCAGTTCACATCACCATGAATGCCATCAATCAGTGTCTCATCCCCGCCTTCCGCATACATGGGATCTGCATTCGATTTTACGTCAATCGTCCACCAATGCGGGAACTTATGAAAAGTGCCTGAAGTAACTCCGCTTTTTTGTGATGTATCTGCCAGGTTGTAAGCAATTGCTTTTACTGTTGTGGTATTCTCTATCTTGAATGAGCCTTTATACTTTTCTGAAGAAGCATCCGGCTTCGTTCCATCTGTTGTGTAGTATATGCAACTTCCGTTTTCATTTTCGAGAATGCTTATCTGTGCAGTGTTTTTAAAGAGGAGCGATGAACTTTGCAAGACAGGGGCAGCAACAAACCTTTTTTTCTCCCCTCCGGCTGATGCCAGCGGATTGCATTTACTTTTCTCTGCCAGCGCATGATTCGGATCTGGTCCCATTTCAAAGCGAATGGTTTCGCCATTCAGAATATCCTGATGAAGAAGAACAAGAGGATCGAACGGGGTATGCGAAGAACTTACATTTTGCACATAGATATTTTTGTCAGACAGATTCTTTGCCTGAATTGAAAACGTTTTTCCATTCTCCAGATGAATACGCACATCGCTGAATAAGGGTGCGCCAAAAGAATACTGCGGGCTTCCCGGCGTAACCGGATAAAAACCCATCGCACTCAGCACATACCAGGCACTCATCTGTCCGCAATCTTCGTTGCCAATCAGTCCGTCTGGCGCGGCTTTGTAAAACTGTGTCAGGATCTGATTCACGAGTCCCTGCGTTTTCCAGGGCATGCCCGCATAATTGTAGAGGTAAGCAATGTGGTGACTGGGTTCATTGCCATGGGCATACTGACCGATGAGTCCGGTAATATCAGCTTGCGTGCGCCCTGTAGTCTGGTTATTTGCAGTAAACAGCGAATCGAGTTTAGCGCCGAATTTTTCCTTTCCTCCAAGCATTTCAATATACCGGGGGAAATCGTGCAGGACAAAGAAAGAGTACTGCCAGGCATTGGCTTCTGTATAGTTATTACTCACTTCACGCGGATCGAAAGGAGAAAGCCAGCACCCGTTTTTACGGGGACGCATAAAACCGGTTTCACGGTCAAACACATTGCGGTAGTTCTGCGAACGTTTCAGATAACCATTCTGGTCCTCTCCTTTGTTTAACAATGACGCCATCACAGATATGCACCAGTCGTCATAAGCATACTCCAGTGTTTTTGAAACAGATTCTGATTCTTCTTCAACAGCCAGATAACCATGATCCATATAAGCCGGAAGCCCAAAGTGATCCCAGGTGGCGCTTTTTTTCATTGCTTCGAAAGCGAGATTCTGGTCAAATCCATTGATGCCTTTCATTGCAGCATCAACAATGACCGGTACGGCATGATAGCCAATCATACAATCGGTTTCGTTCGAGGCCAATTCCCAGACAGGAAGCCTTCCACCTTCTTTGTATTGTGCAAGAAATGTTTTGATGAAATCTGCAGTTCGCTTTTGCTCGATGATGGTATAAAGAGGATGCGCGCCGCGAAAGGTATCCCAAAGCGAGAACACCGAATAATATGTAAAATCCTTTGCCTTGTGAATTTTGTTATCACGTCCGCGATACATGCTGTCCACATCCATGTTCAGGTTTGGCTGAATCATCGTGTGATAAAGGGCCGTGTAAAATATTTTGAGTTTATCTGTCTCCTTGCCGGTCACTTCAATTTTTCCAAGTTCCGCATTCCATGCAGCTGCTGCTTCATTTCTGACGCGTTCAAAGTTCCAGTCTGGTATTTCACTTTGAAGATTCTTTCGTGCTCCTTCCATGCTTACCGTTGAGATACCAACCTTCACAAGTATGCTGTCTCCGGCTTTTGTGTCAAACGTAAACACCCCGCCCCTGTCCTTTCCTGAACTGACTTCCCCTTCCTTTGCATCAGCCAGCAGCAAAGATGTTTTAAAGGGTCTTGAAAATTCAAGCGAAAAATAAACATGCTGGTCCTTGGCCCAGGCTTCGCTGCGTCGCATGCCTTCGATATGACTCTTATCGATCACTTCCAGTCTCGATTCAAGTGTTTTATCGCGGTGATGCAGATCGATCACGACATTGCCAGAGCCTGCTTTTGGAAAACTGTATTTGTGAAATCCTGCACGAAGTGTTGCTGTCAGTTCCACCTGTATGTCTCCCTTATCCAGTTTTACTGCATAATAGCCCGCGCTGGCTTTTTCATGCGCGTGAGAAAAAGAAGAGGAATAGATTGTATTGTCAAGACTGGGGTCTCCGACCGAAGGCATGAGCAAAATATCTCCGTAATCGCTGCAACCGGTGCCGCTGAGATGTGTATGCGAAAAACCATAGATCACAGAATCGCTGTAGTGATACCCGCTGCATCCGTCCCAGCTGCCGTCAATCCGTGTATCCGGACTCAGCTGCACCATGCCAAAGGGAAGCGTTGCACCAGGGAAGGTATGTCCGTGTCCGCCGGTTCCAATGAATGGATCCACATATTTGCTGAAATCATTTTGCGTGTTCTGCTCTTTTTGTTTCCATTGAGAACAGGAAACCATCAGAAACGCCATGGCCGGGAAAAGAATAAGTTTCAATGAAAATGGGGGCCGGTACATGGAGGTAAAATTACACTAATACTTGAAATATAAAAGGGTCATGGCCTTCCCCTGGCAAAGCATTAAATACTTGCTTTGCGACTGCTTGCGTTGAAGGCAATCCGACGAGCTTTGAAACAGAAGTCCTGGCAAAAACCTGAATAAATTTCCTTCCGGATGCATATTGAAATTCGCTATTTTCCAGGCGAAGGTTCAGTTAAAAAATGCCTGGCATAATTGACATGCATCCGATCCAAAAGAACAGCATGAGCCTGCAGGCGTTTTTTGAAATCATCATAGTTCTTTCTGGCCGGAAAAGACCACAAAGCTTCGCTCAATGCGCACATACGGGGAACGGACATATACTCGACATGCGAAAAATCAACAATGAACTCGGTCCATACATTTCCCTGGGCACCGAGTATATAGGTCTTGTCTGCAACCGATAATCCTGCCGGAGAGGGCTCGTAGTCATACACATTCTTCACTGAATTGAATCCGCCGATGGCCAATGGTTCCTTTGTCCTGTCTTTGCTTTGATAGTGATCAAAATAACAGGGTTTACCCGGACTCATGATCACTTTGTGTTTCAGTTTGGCTGCTGCTATTCCGCCGCTCATTCCGCGCCAGCTCATCACGGCAGCGTTGGGAGCAAGGCCACCTTCCAGGATCTCGTCCCAGCCGATGATTTGTTTTCCTTTTGAATTCAGGTACTTCTCTATCCTGCGGATAAAATAGCTTTGCAATTCATTTTCATCTTTCAATCCCTCCTTTTTCATGAGCCCCTGACATTGGACGCACTTCTTCCAGCGGGTTTTCTGACACTCATCTCCCCCGATGTGAATGTAAGTTCCCGGAAACAATTCACACACTTCATCCAGAACATCTTCCAGAAATTTGAATGTTTCTTCTTTGGGACAATACACATCATCAAAGACTCCCCAGGTTGTGCCTACCTCAAAGGGCCCTCCCGTGCAGGACAGCTGCGGATAAGACGCTATGGCTGCTAGCGAGTGTCCGGGCATTTCAATTTCAGGAACGATGGTGATGTGGCGTTCTGCTGCGTAGCTCACCACTTCTTTAATCTCTTCCTGGGTATAAAACCCGCCATAAGGTGTTCCATCATACTTTGCCGAATCTGAATTGTGCCCGATAACGGTTTGTTTTCTTTTGGATCCGATATCTGTAAGCAGGGGATATTTTTTTATTTGTATCCGCCATCCCTGATCATCTGTGAGATGCCAGTGAAAGACATTGAATTTATAAAGTGCGAGATAGTCAATGTATTTCTCCACTTCCTCTTTTGTAAAAAAGTGTCTGCAGACATCCAGATGCATGCCCCTCCATGCATAGCGCGGATAATCCGAAATAAAAACAACAGGAACGGTCAATTGTCCCTGAGCAGATTTTTGCATCATTTGAAAAACAGTTTCCAAACCATAAAGCACCCCGGTCGGGTAACCCTGCAGGATCATCTGATTCCGTTTTATATCCAATGTATACGATTCCGGCCGCATGTTCCGGTTACCTTCATGCCCGTGAAATACACAGATAAAATTCGATTTCCTGTTATCATGGGCCACCCGTAAGGAGAATCCATAAACACGTTTCAACTGTTCATTGAATACTTTTATTTCCGTTGGAAATTCATTCAGGCTGTCCACTAGCCAGGTCTCTGGCGTGACACAAAACGAACCGGTGTCGGAAACCTGTTTCTTGACCAGCAAAGGATTGGGGATGACCGGTACATGGACTTGCTGAGCAGGGCAAGCACCTGCGGCAAGGAGAATCATTAATAAAAGAAGGGTTCTTGTCATACTTGTCTTGCAGATAGAAAAAGAATTGTCCGGGAGAGTGCACCGGCCAATTTAAAAACACGTCTGTGGCCCGTTAACGGAACTGATAGGACACCCCTTCACTGACCTGTGTCAGTAATTCAGGAGAACCATCGGTTGCAATGGCTCGTCCTTCAAGCTTCGGGGAAACAGGCGAAAATTCTGCGAGATAATCTTCGATTATATCGTGAAGAAGTATTCCCTGCGGTACCGGATTGTGCACATTCATCATACGGCAAAGCATGTTATCAGGATCACCTTCGCGTTCGCAAGCCGTCATGCTGTATGTTTTTTCAGGGTCAAGAAGCTCTCCTTTGATCTTTACTTCCTGTACCCTCTCACCTTTCTTATTGCCAATTGTAAATGTAACCTGCATGCCGTTGAAGCGGATGAACCATCCTCCAAAACGTTTCGTGGCATCTTTGGCAAATACATTCTCCAGTTCTTTTTCGAGCCAGTTGAGAATTTGTTTTCCTTTTACATCGGCTGTTTTCACTTCCGAGTTTACGGGAAGCATGCACCAGAGATAATCTCTCGTGATATCTGCAACACCAGTCTGCGGATCGGGTACAAGAGGAGGGCAAAAACGGAAACCATTGGATACCACAATATCTGTTTTCATTTTCCACATGACCGCATCGGTAATGAGGTTATCCATTGGTGTTTCGATAATGAAATAACGGACCAGCGGAG
>Ga0207022_10058_pt1 | contig 30658 bp, 36 predicted proteins | sample Alteio_BWMinCont_46_FD_153307 | JGI IMG/M metagenome (GOLD analysis project Ga0207022, IMG submission 153307) | Enriched cells from forest soil in Barre Woods Harvard Forest LTER site, Petersham, Massachusetts, United States -... | ecosystem: Environmental > Terrestrial > Soil > Temperate forest >... | reverse complement strand
AATAACAGCGCCCGTCCACATCATCCATAAAAACCCGATGGCAATCGCGACACCATAGGGAAGTGGTTCACCGTCCCGCAGAATGCGCGGCAAGGTTTCCTTAGCTGGCTTTTTGGGCAAATAGGGCAGCCCTTTGCGAATGCACCACACCAACACCGCAAATACACCGCCAATCAGGGCCACAATCGTCAGAAAATCCGCAAGGTGGTCAAGCCCAACCCATAGGGAGCAAACCGTAAGCAACTTGATATCTCCCCCGCCCATAATGCGCTTGGTAAATATGACATAGCCCACCACCAAAACCATTAATGCCCCGGCGATGGAGAGCTTCCAGTCGACACTGTGATGCGACATGGAAAGTGCTGCCGGATACGAAATAAGTAATAATCCCACCAGCCAGTTCGGAATGATATAGCGCGTTCCATCCAGCCAAATGACTGCCAACATACTGAATACAAGCAATAATATTATAGCCGACATGAAAAAACTCCTACCACGTCACCATAACAACTGGTAACGAATTCGCAATGAGTTTCATGCTATAATGAGATCAACGTTATGAAGATTATGCTGTACATTGTTCTTATCCCCGCTGTGGCTTACCTGCTTTTGGTAGCGAGTATTTATGGCTTTCAGCGGCATTTAATGTATCACACCGATACGGATATTTTGCCCCCGGAACAATATAATCTGCACGGCTTCTCGGAGCATTTTGTTGGCACCCCTGATGGCCAGACCATTCAATTTTGGTATCATCCCGCTGCAACGGGCTTTCCTACGATTCTTTATTATCATGGCAATGCCTTTACGCTGGGTGATCGCGCCGACATTTTTTCCACACTAACGGACAAAGGCTTCGGCTTACTGGCGCTTAGCTATCGCGGTTATGGAAAAAGCACTGGCAGTCCAACCGAGCAAGGGCTGTATATTGACGCCCGCACCGCCATTAACTATCTGACCGACACTCTGAACATTCCCCTCAACCAAACCATTTTGTATGGCGAGTCACTAGGGACAGGCGTTGCTGTTCAAATAGCAACCGAATATAACGTGGCGGGATTGGTATTGCAGTCTCCCTATACCTCTGTAGAAGCACGTGCTAAAGAAATTTATTATTATGTTCCGGTCGAAGCGTTGATTATCGACAAGTATTACACCATCAATAAAATCTCTCACGTCAAAGCCCCTTTGCTACTGTTTCATGGTGAGCTGGATAATGTTATCCCCATTGAGCATGGAAAAACGGTCTTCGCTGCGGCAACATCGCCAAAGGATGCCATATATTTTCCTTCTGTCGGGCATAATGATTTTGACAATAATGTCATTTCAGATCATGTTCTGCACTTCGCAGATAAGTATCATCTCATCGCTCGTTAACCTCTTGCGTTTATTATGTCCAAGACCAAACAGGAAATATTGTCCGGTTGGGGGCGTGTACCGGTGGCAGATTGCCAGTCGTACCGCCCGGAACGCAGCCGTGACATCAAGGAAATTGCAGCCACCCAGCATGGTGTGATTGCACGTGGGCTGGGACGTTCGTATGGGGATGCCTCGCTACAGCCGCATGGTACCATCCTCATGGAGCGGATGAATCACTATCTCTCCTTTGATAAGGAGCAGGGTATTATCTGCGCACAAGCAGGCGTTACACTCTCTGAACTGATGGCACTGGTCATTCCGGAAGGCTGGTTTCCCCGGGCTATTCCTGGTAGCCGCTATATCTCGCTGGGAGGAGCATTCGCCTGCAATGTCCACGGCAAAAACCAATATTATGGCGGTGATTTCGCTGAACACGTACTGGCCATTCGCCTGATGCTTGCAGGGGGAGAAAGTGTTGAATGTTCGCGAGAAGTACGCAGCGAATTGTTTTGGGCAACTGCCGGTGGCATGGGTATGACCGGCGTGATTGAAACAGTCACCTTGCAGCTTAAACGCATCACCACAGCATCACTTAGCGCTACCACCTGCCGGGTGGAATCGCTTGACGACATGATTGCCGCGTTTGAACACTACCGTGAGCATTGCGAATATATGGTCGGCTGGATTGATCATATGGCTGATGGAAAAACACTGGGTCGCGGGGTTTTTGAGGCCGCCAATCACACCACGCGTGAAGAAGGCGGTACCCCACTTTCGCATTTCAAGGAAACAAAGCCCAAATTTAATGTCCCTAGCTTTATACCTTCATTTGTTCTGAATCGTTATTCCATGGCGCTGTATAATCGTTGGCGGTTTAAAAAATATTCCACGTGGCGGCAAATGGAAACGATCGACTTCAATACATTCTTCCACCCGCTCGATAGTATGGGGAATTGGAATCATTTATACGGAAAGCGCGGCTTTTTTCAGTATCAATGTCTGTTTCCCGAAACGCCAGATGTCGTCGCGCGGATGAAAACGTTCCTCGGTGCCCTGCAACGGGAAAAAGTATTTTCCTTCCTTGCCGTGATCAAATATCACCGCGATGGTGAAGGATTGCTGACGTTTTCTAAACGCGGATACAGTATTGCGCTGGATTTTGCTAACACTGCGAAGGTTCGTAACGTGTTACCGCAGCTAGATCGCTGGGTGTCGGAGCAAGGCGGCAGGATATACCTTGCCAAGGATGCCATGTTGACTCCCGAACTATTTGCTACCATGTACGGCCCGAACGCCGTGGCGTGGAAAGAGCAGATTGAGAAGATCGATCCGCAGCATAGCTTCACTTCGTTGATGAGTGAAAGACTCGGATGGAAGAAAACGACATGACGACATCATCCGAAACATTTCTGATCATTGGTGCTACCTCATCGCTGGCGCAGGCACTGTGCCATGAACTTGCATCGCAGGGATATGACATGGTTCTCGTGGGACGTGATCAGGCAGAGCTTGACTTATTATCGGCAGATTTGACCGTTCGAAACGGAATATCCACGACGATTGTATTGGCAGACTTCCTTGCAAAAGATTTTTCCACCCCACGCCTGATAGAACGTGTAGAGCATTTTAATCACGTCATCATTGCCTCAGGGGATATGGGCGGGGATGACTTCACAGATCTCGCCAATATCACCCAGACCACATGGCTGAATTATACCGTTCCCGCACACCTTGCGACGCTGGCGGCGGAGCGCCTGCGCGATAAGGAAACGGCTGGAACCATTACGATTATTTCCTCCGTAGCCGGAGATCGTGGCCGTCAGAGCAATTATATTTATGGCAGTGCCAAAGCGGCGCTAACTACATTTACTTCCGGTCTTCGTAACCGGTATGCCAAGCACAAGGTGCATGTGATGACCGTAAAGCCCGGCTTCATCGACACCCCTATGACCTGGGGAATGAAAAGCCCGTTAATCGCCAGCCGCGAATTTGTAGCAAAAAAGATCGTTAGCGCCATCGAGAAACGCAAAGACGTTATCTATGTCCCCTTCTTCTGGCGCTACATTATGTTGATTATCATGCATATCCCTGAAAAGATTTTTAAGAAATTGTCGCTTTAGTACGTGATTGCAATGGATGAATTTGCCGGGCAGCAGTACCCCGCGCAAACACGATGGAGAATAGTGTGCCGCCCACTCTGCCATTAAGCCACGAAGAGATTGCGACCGTAGCCGAAGCTGCTGTTAGAGCGGATTCATATGATCGCGATCCGCGCGGGCAATGCGTCAACTGGTCGTCACATGCCTATAGGTGGCTGACTGATAAAGAGTGGCGCAATGGATTGCAGGATATCGGCACGCTGGTTGCCGACAAGCATATTGCAAAGGCGGTCTCCGCCACCCTACCAGAACCCGGCCCTTTTTGCGTGTTCGGCGAGCATACGTACCTGATGGTGGGCGAAAAGATCCTCGACCTGTCAATTCCGATGTTTTTCAGCAATTATGAGAATTTATCTGAGCAGGTGCTGGGACGCCGCGAACCTTTTTTCTTCGGCACGCGCGATGAGTTGCGCAAACTGGTGGCGGTAGCCGTGGAAAATACGCGCGATTTCGCCCGTGAGCATGGCAAAGAATGGGGCTTCAACGAGCGCCAGATGGCAGGAGATATCGATTGCCGTACAACGGAAGAATCGAAACCCTATGAGCGTTTGTACAAGGAAGCGGGGGCATATGAGCGCGGATACAAGATGGCAAACGCTGAGGACCGCAAATATATGGTGGAGCGTATGGGAGGGGATCCGGTGCATGGAGCCTCTGTCGTGATGCATTCCGTTCCGACCAAATGCTTTGAGCGCTGCTGGGGCAGTAAAACGATGTTGAAGTCGATGCCGCCAGAGAAAACCCTGCAAGAATTGCACCAGGATTTTGGCCCGGATGTGATGGTGCGGAACCGGACTTATCAGCGTGGATTGGATAAGGTAATACGTGCGCAGGAGCTCTATGAAAGCGGTGGCAAGCCTGCTGGTATGCAGGTGTAAGCCAGAAATTAAAACGGCAAGCGTGCCTTAAGGGCCGCGCCCAGCGTCCCATCATCCAGATAATCCAGTTCCCCACCCATGGGTATGCCCTGCGCCAGACGTGAAATCGACACATGGCATTCTTCGAGCCGCGTTGTCAGGTAATGGGCGGTAGTTTGCCCTTCCAGCGTTGCGTTGGTCGCAAGAATGATTTCTTTCACCGTATCTTCGCGGGCACGGCGAATCAGCGATTCAATATTGAGTTCTGCCGGGCCACGGTCATCCATCGCCGAGAGCGTCCCACCCAATACATGATATTGCCCTTTGTAAAGGTTGCAGCGTTCAATGGCCCATAAATCAGCCAGCTCTTCAACCACGCAAATCACGGAAGGATCACGACGCGTATCACTGCATATCGCACACGGATCATGCGTATCCAGATTCCCGCAGGTGCTGCACGTGCGGATAGACGTCATCGCCCGCTCCATGACCGTTGCCAGCGGTCCCATCAATGTGTCTTTCTGGCGGATCAGGTGCAATACGACACGACGCGCCGACCTCGGCCCCAAACCGGGTAGTTTGGAGAACAGGCGAATCAACTCGTCGATGTCAGAATGCGCCATCGATTAGAACGGAAGTTTAAATCCGGGCGGCAGGTTGAGACCGCTGGTAAGTTTGCTCATCTGGTCGGTGGTGGTAGAATCAATTTTTCCACGCGCATCGTTATAGGCTGCCACGAGTAAATCTTCGAGCATTTCCTTTTCTTCCACCTTCATCAGGCTATCGTCGATACTTACTTTCAGCATCATGTTTTTGCCGTTGATACGCACGCGTACCAAGCCACCGCCTGCAAGGCCATCGACCTCTTCTAATTCCAGACGCGCCTGCATTTCAGCCATTTTAGTCTGCATGTCCTGCGCTTGTTTCATCACTTTCTGTAGGTTCATATATTCTCCTTCCGTTATTTTAGCCGTTAGCTTTCACGCCCACTAATTTTGCCCCGGGGAATTGCTCCATTACGCTCGATACCAGCGGATGCGAAGACACTTCTTTAATCTGGCTTTCTTTACGCGCCATTTCCTGTTCATGCAAGCTGGGTTTGCCCTCTTCGTCTGAGAAGACAACTTTCCACTCACGTCCCGTCCACTGCGTCAAGCACTTGGCAATCTGCGCCTGGAAATCCCGGGGCAATTCAGCCGTCACTTTAATTTCCAGCAGCCCCGGTTCACATTTAACCAAACGCACGTTGTTGCGAAGCTGCGTGTATTTGAGCGCTTCGCGGTGCGTGTCAAACAGCGCCACCACCTCTTCAAAAGTACCTACATCAACATTTTTGGCATCACTATTATTGGCATCGGCATTTTGGGTGTCGGCACTTTTGGCATCGGTATGTTGGGGCTCGCTACTTTTTTTTTCACTTGCAACAAGAACGGGAGCGACAGGCGAATGCATCGCCACTGCTTTTACCGGAGCCTGCTCAACACCACTGCGAATGGCTTCTGCCGGTGTAGGCAATTGCGCTGCATAGGCAACACGCACCACAAGCATTTCCAGTGCCGCCAGCGGCGAAGGTGCCATACGCACTTCCGTAATCCCTTTCAGCAACATCTGCCACAAACGTGTGAGTACCGGCATGTTCAACCGGTCCGCCATCGCCTTGGCGGATTCGCGGTCATGCTGCGATAACGAGATATCCGAGAGCGCAGAAGGCGCCACCTTCACCCGCGTCACCAGATGCACCACTTCCAGACTATCCTGCACCATCAACAATGGATCGGAACCTGCATGATACTGGTCGCGTATTTCATTCAATGCACCTTCAACGTTTCCGGAAAACAATACTTCCAGTAAACGGAAAGTTGCTGTTTTGTCGGCACTGCCAATCATCTTGCGCACTGAGTTTTCAGTAACCGTACCGCCCTCTTCCGTGCTGGCAGCAATGGCCTGATCGAGCAATGAAAGTGCATCGCGAACGGAACCTTCCGCTGCGACGGCAATCAATTTCAGAGCAGCTTCTTCAATAGCAATTTCCTCTTTTGCAGCGATTTTGCCCAGATGCGCCGCCAGCATTTCCATATCGATGCGCTTCAAGTCAAAACGCTGGCATCGCGATAAAATCGTCACCGGGATTTTACGCGCTTCCGTGGTCGCAAAAATAAATTTCACATGCGGTGGCGGCTCTTCCAATGTTTTGAGCAGCGCGTTAAACGCGCTGTTGGAGAGCATGTGCACTTCGTCGATGATATAGATTTTGTATCGCGCCGACGTCGGCAGATAGCGCACTGTATCGATCAGCTCACGAATATCGCCAACACCGGTATGGCTCGCGGCATCCATCTCCAGCACATCGACATGCCGATCGTCCGAAATCATTTTGCAATTCGTGCAGACGCCACATGGGCTGATCGTTGCATTCCCCTTCCCGTCCGGGCCAACGCAGTTGAGGGCACGCGCGATAATACGCGCCGTCGTCGTTTTACCGATACCGCGAATACCCGTTAATAAAAACGCATGGGCGATGCGTCCGCTTTTGATCGCATTCGATAGCGTACGCACCAACACTTCCTGACCAATCAGGTCATCGAAGTTAGTCGGGCGATATTTACGGGCGAGAACGCGATATTCCATATTGTTTTACAAAAATCTCTTATTGTACATTGGCTGGTATCGGCGTCAGGCGCGGACGGTCGTTGCTGTAAATAACAAATACGCGTGATCCTGTGACCAGAGCAGGATCAGCCTTCTCCACCACCGAAATCATATCGGTTTTCATATTCGTATTAACCGACGTAGCGACATCATCCTGCACAATGCCTCCACTGGAATTTTCTTTGATTTTTTTACCAGTTCCCGCCATGGCCGCGTCGCCCTTATCTACATACCCAGAATCAATCTGCACTATGTACTCTATGCCCTCATTCGTACCCAGCGCATCCTGAACATAGGCTCCACCTACCGCACCGATGATCGCCCCGCCAATGGCAGCAGCAATGCCACCCGTACCATTACCTATGGCCGAACCGCCCGCAGCGCCCAGCGCTCCACCAGCCAAGCCACCAGTGGTATTATCCTGTAATTTATCGTGTTCCTTAATGGTCACAGTGCGGGTCGAAATAATCGTCCCCTTCAACACTTTTCCTGCCGCTGACGACTGGGTGTAGGTATTTGATGACATATCGCGCGAACACCCGGAAAGCAGCGCTGCAACAGCAATCAAAACAATGGCTTTACGAGGCATCGGCATACTCCAGCGACATAAATGGATGACTGGTGACGACCCGGAAGGGAACTCACTACGGCTGCTTCCTCTCGGACCTGACCGGGTTTGCAAGGCTTCCGCCCGCCACCAGCCTGCCGGATTATGGGACAAGAGTGTGCGGCGTGCAAGCGCAGATTATGAAAATAACGGTTAGGTATTTAGGCCTATGAACTACAAGAAATAATCTAATTTCCAGCGCATTTTTTTGCCCCCTCACGCATAAGGATCGCTTCCATGTCCTTTCCGGCGGCTTATGAGGAATAAAAAGAGGGGCTTTGCACCCTAAACTCGGTATTTTGTCTGGATTTTTTTGGAATTCGCACTATCCTAACGGCCATGAACCTTATAATCACCTAAATATGGCGACACGGACAGCTCCCTCTTCTCTCATTCCACAAAGCGATAAGCACCCGCTTAAAATGCTGGCGGGAACCAGTCTTTGCCTTGCATCCCTTTATGTAAGCCTCTGCCTCATCACCTACCATCAGGCGGATCCATCGCTGAACCGCGCTACCGGAGATACGGTTGTCAATGCCGGTGGGCATGCAGGAGCACTCATTGCAGACCTGATGCTCCAACTTCTGGGGCTTTCCAGTAGCCTCTTAGTCATCGTTCCCACCATCTGGGGCATAAAAATCCTGCGCAACCACCCTGTCACCTTCCTCTGGGTGCGCTTTTCGCTGTTGATCGTATCGCTGGTGAGCACGAGTGCGATGCTCTCCCTGGTGGAACCGCCGCTTTCCTGGCCCATTACCAGCGGTTTTGGCGGGTCGATTGGCGCAGTGCTTCATGATCTGTGCTACAAACTGTTCAGAGTGAAAATAATCACCAGTATGATCAGCACCATGACCGCCATCATGATTGGGCTTGCCATGGGCTTGAGCTGGTCAGAATGGAAATCTTCGGGTCGTGCAATCCGCCATGCATTGCTGGTGGTAAGCGGTGTTGCCTTCGCGCTGGTGTCCCGCCGCCGCGCTCCCTCTGCAAAAGAAACATTTGAGGATGATGATTATGAAGATGAGGGCGAAATTTCCCTCCTTGCCGCCATTCGCGAGCGCCTGATGTTCTGGAAGCAACCTGAAGTAGTGGCCGACGAAGGAGAAGAAACGGCCCCCAAACCACAGCCACGCGTCAGCAAAAAAGGTGCGGAAAAATCCCCTGAAACCAAAGCCAAGGCCGTCCCTAAAATGCAGGTCGCTCTCCCGCTGGAACAAGGGGACTATGAGTTGCCTCCCTTGAAGTTGCTGACTCCTACCCCCAAGGGACGCAAAAACAACATGAGCGAATCCGCGCTCACGCAAAATGCCAAGTTGCTGGAAAGCGTATTGCAGGATTTCGGCGTCAATGGCAACATTGTGGAAATCCGCCCCGGCCCGGTAGTCACACTTTACGAATTGGAGCCGTCTGCCGGCACTAAGTCTTCCCGCGTGATTGGCCTTGCCGACGACATTGCCCGCTCGATGAGCGCAATTTCCACCCGTATCGCCGTGATTCCGGGGCGTAATGCCATCGGGATTGAGCTGCCGAACGCCACTCGCGAAACCGTGTATTTCCGTGAAATGCTGGAAAGCGAAACCTTTGAAAACACCGAGGCAAAATTACCGCTGGCACTCGGCAAGGATATTGGCGGCAATCCGATCATCGTCGACCTGTCGCGCATGCCGCACCTGCTGGTTGCCGGGACGACCGGTTCGGGTAAATCGGTCGCCATCAACACCATGATTATGTCGCTGGTGTTCAGGCTCACCCCGCAGCAATGCAAATTCATCATGATTGATCCAAAGATGCTGGAACTTTCCGTGTATGATGGCATCCCGCATTTGCTGTCCCCCGTCGTCACTGAACCGGGCAAGGCCGTGGTCGCCCTCAAATGGACGGTCAAGGAAATGGAAAACCGTTATCGGCTGATGAGCAATCTCGGCGTACGGAATATTGAAGGATACAACAAGAAAATTGTCGAAGCGAAATCCCGTGGGCATGAGCTGACACGCACCGTTCAGACCGGCTTTAACCCCGACACGGGCGAACCGATTATTGAGGAAGTGCCGCTGGAGATGAATGAGCTCCCCTTCATCGTCGTCGTCGTCGATGAAATGGCCGACCTGATGATTGTCGCAGGCAAAGATATTGAAGGATCGATCCAGCGTCTGGCGCAAATGGCGCGTGCCGCTGGCATTCATATCATTATGGCCACACAGCGCCCATCGGTGGATGTTATCACCGGCGTGATCAAGGCCAACTTCCCCACGCGTATCAGCTTTCAGGTAACGTCGCGCATTGATAGTCGCACGATTCTGGGTGAGCAAGGCGCTGAACAGTTATTAGGCCAAGGCGATATGCTTTATATGGCAGGCGGCGGGCGCATTACCCGTGTGCATGGCCCGTTTGTATCCGACAAGGAAGTCGAGATGGCCGTTGCCCACCTCAAGTTGCAGGGCATGCCAACCTATGTTGAGGATGTCACCCGTGATGAAGACGAAGAAGGCGCATTCGGGGAATCCGGCGAGAAAGATGAGATGTACGATCAGGCTGTTTCCATCGTCACGCGTGATCGCAAAGCCTCCACCAGCTATATCCAGCGTTGCCTGAAAATCGGCTATAACCGTGCCGCCAGCATTATCGAACAAATGGAGCGCGAAGGCGTGGTCGGACCAGCCAACCATGTTGGCAAGCGTGAAGTTCTCGCCCGCGATATCGATGCTTAATTTTCAAACGCCTCCGGTGCGCACTACTGAGCGCCCCATGAGGCACCGCTTCGCGGGCTCAAGGCTGGCTCGGCCATCTGGCCTCGCCTAACACAAGAATCGTCATTCCCGCGAAGGCGGGAATCCATCTAACCAACGAATATAAACCTTAAAAAAACATTTTTCCTTCAGGAATTGTTTCTCTTTGTTTCCCCTTGTTTATGTTTGTGTCGATTGGTGTGCTGATTAGTGTGTGGGTTATTTTCAATGACCGATGTATTTAATAGCAATTACAGATTATTATAACGGTAAAGGGTGCATCCCTTTCATGGACAATCCACTGGACGTTCATCCAACCATCGCAGGCGGGATGTTGGCTTACATAAAAACCACATCCCACTTGTGGATGCAGCGTGCGCTGCTATGCTCCGCTACGGTTCTCGCAAAGCCTTCGCGAAGGATGGGATTATATGTTTGGTTTATTCAAGAAAAAGAAACACATTGGCAATTCCACACCCACAGATTTCGATCCTTATGACGTTACAGGGGCATATCATAAACTGCTTATTGAAAAAAATTCTGGGAATTATGCTGATATAAGCAATCTTCCTTATTCAAAAGAGGTAATCAAAGCAGCTCTTGTAAGCTGTATTAAGGCAACAGACGTAAAAGAAGACCTGGAATATTACAAATCAGCATATTTGTTGTTAGCATTTTATCAACCGCTATCTCGCAGTCAAAAAACAATACTGGAAAAGTGGGATTATGTTTATGCTCAGCGAGTTTCCAGTAGAAGTTTTACAAAAATAAATTCCTTTTTCAAGAAAGCCAATAGTGTAATGAATTACTTAAACAAGGTGTATTCAAAGGAAGTAAAATTGTTATCCAAAGAATTAGAACAATTATAGGCTGTTACTCATGATGATTTTTTCCTGTTATAAAAACCTCTCGATTCCTGCCATGAAATCAATTTCGGCCAAGAAACTAATTTTAGGTTGTGCGGGAATGACGGTTGCGATGTGGTTGTGTATATCACCCGCCTTCGCCGATGATGATGCTGCAACACCGCCGCCCCAACCGGTCAAATTTTTCTCCGATGAGCAGCTGAACAAACACCGCACCACCATCAAGCGCATTGAGCAATATCTGACTTCCCTCACCACCATTGTCGCGGACTTCACGCAGGTCGCCCCCGATGGCACCCTGACATCGGGAAAATTCTTTCTGCAACGCCCCGGTAGGATGCGCTGGCAATATAATCCCCCCACCCCCATACTTATGGTGTCGAGCGGAAAAGAATTGGTCTATTACGATATCGAACTGGAACAGGTGAGCCACATTCCGCTCGACGGCACGCTGATCGGTTTTCTCGCGCAGAACCCCGTATCTTTTGAGAAGCATGTGGGCGTCGTTGACTTATCCGAACATCAAGGTGTTATCCGCATTACTATCGCCCAGCTGGATAAATCAGAGTATGGTCAGCTGGCATTGGAGTTCTCGGATAATCCTCTGGTCATACGCAATATGGTCATCACCGATTCCACCCACCAGGTCACCACCGTATCACTGAATAATGCGCGATTCGGGCTGCCAATTTCCCCCGAGCTCTTTGTATTCCGCGATCCACGGCAGCCCAGACACGGTCATTAAAATCCAATATATTACAGCCCGTTGAATTGTTACAGTTTCTCGGTTGTCAAGACGATTTTCTACTAAAAAAATGTGAAACTGTCATTGAAACTTCACACACACTCCCCATATTCTGTGCTATAAATAAAACACTGAACAAACAACACACAACATTCCAAGGAAAGGCTTTCGGGCGTTATGGATTTTCCAAGTGACGACAAGAGTATGGATCATGAATTTTTCAATGTTGTGTTGGGTGCCATGCCGATTGCTTATGTCCGTCCGGTCATAACGGATAAGGGAAAGCACTACGCGGTTTGCACCGCGGACGGAACGCAGCTTGCTATATTCCCTACACAGGATGCGGCATACTTTGCCGCCAAGCAGCATGAATTGGAACCGATGCTAATCCACTAGTCGTTCTGATTGACTTGTCATGTCACCATGGTGTGGCGAGGCGCTGATATAGCTGTGCCAGACTCATCAGAATAAATAGCGCCATTAGCCATTTGTATTTCACAAAGCGATTATATTGATGCGGTAGTTGATCGCGGATGGCGATCCGCAGCTTGTCGTCCGTCACCTCTACTATCTTGTTCCCGGTTGCGGTAAACCATTCCCGGTATTGTTTAAAGCGCCGCAGAGGAATAATTTGCGGATAGAATTTCACGGGAATACGGTGCATGTCTTCACCCTTTTCTCCGACCTGATAGATGTATCCGCCGGTTACCTCTGCTAAGACCACTTCTTTACGATGCAGCAGTGGCACCGCGATTAAATCCTCAAAATGTATTTTTACAAAGGTTGGCCAAAAACGATCCAGACGATTGTTGATCGATTCCGGCGGATCATCCGGGTAAAGCGCCGCCAGCATTTCCAGCGCCTGTGCCGGACCGGCAAGCTCACTTAAATCCGGTAACCCGACAAAGGGTAATGCAAGCGTCGTCTGCTGCGAAAGCACGGCCTCTTCTTCCTCACTCATCGGTTGATGCAATATCCAGATGGTCATGCAGCGTAACGCCCCGGATCGTTGATGCCATTTTCATGGAATCCTTTGAGTCGCAACTGGCATGCATCACAGTGACCGCAGGCGCGCCCCTGCTCATCGGGATCATAACAGCTTGTGGTCAGCGCGTAATCGACACCGAGCGCCAAACCTTTGGCCACAATCTCGGCCTTGGTCAGCGCAATCAGCGGCGTGTGAATGGTAATATGTTTTGTGCCTTCCACACTGTAGGCGGTTGCAAGGTTTGCCATCGCCTCAAAGGCACGGATAAATTCCGGCCGACAATCAGGATAGCCGCTGTAATCCAGTGCATTTACGCCAATAAAAATATCATGCGCTCCCAGTACTTCCGCCCACGCCATGGCAAAGGAAAGAAAAATCGTATTACGCGCCGGAACATAGGTAATGGGAATGCCGTGTGACATTGCATCAGCCCCACGATCTTTGGGAACATCGAGGGCATTATCGGTAAGCGCCGAACCACCAAAACACCCCAGATCAATGGGGAGAACGCGGTGTTCCTTAGCGCCATAAAGTTTTGCGACCTGCGCTGCGGCTTTTAATTCGTGATCGTGGCGCTGGCCGTAAGCAAATGACAATGCATATACGTCAAAACCCTGTGACTTCGCAATCGCAAGCGTCGTCGTAGAATCCAGCCCACCCGATAATAATAATACGGCTTTTTTGTTCATTTAGACCTCTTTAGAAAACTCGCTGTAATGAGATAAGCGCACGAAAAAATCGCCCGCAGAACCGGAGTGTACAACCTAGCACATGAGGATTCGAGGACGATTTTGACAAGCAGATTATCCGTTACAGTAGAGTTTATAAAGAGGTCTATTCGATCCCCAGAATTTTATGTGTTTGCAGTGATAAGATATAACCACAACGTTGCGCCATCTCGCTTGCATAGGCGAGGTTCTCGGCATTACGCGCAGCGTCTCCCTCATCCATCGGCTGAACATACACAGGTGTGCCATGACGCGCCTGCCCCACTTCTACGACTTCGTAGTAGTGCTCACGATGCTTCGAGATAATAAATTTGAATGCATTGATCCGCGCCAGCAGATCGTCCCTAATTGCAAAATATCCATTCCCGGTATTTTTTGGAGAGCAGATAATCGCGACCTCCGGCGGCAGCGGCTGATACAACGTACCGTTCGTTTCAATCTGGATTTTAAATCCTTCTGTAATCAACCGTTCGCACAACGGAACGATATTTTGCCGCAGCGGTTCACCACCAGTAATCACCACCAGATGTCGCACGCGCTTACCACCCTCACTCAGTGATAGTTGCTGCACCTGCTCAACAATCTCATTTACGCCCAGCGTTGCAAACGCTTCGAAGTCGGTATCGCAAAATGTGCAGGCAAGGTTACATCCGCCCAAACGAATAAATACGGAAGGATGCCCGGTATAGGGCCCTTCCCCCTGCAACGTCGGAAAGAGGTGTTTGACCTCCAGCTGGCTGCCGTCGCTTTTCACCGGAGGGCGTATGGGGTTATTGCCAAACATGCTTATAATACCGCCATAAGTGACAACACCGCTATAACCGAAAACGTGCAGACCACCCCGATAGCACGAAATTTAAACCGTTTATCACCAATGGATGCTAATTCCGCCACGAGTAGCCCGTAAGCATGCGACAAACGCCCCACTACCAATACAATCCCGATCAGGATTAACAGTGCATGTGAGAACCCGTTGATCTCATCTATTCCCATCAGCAGCAGTGCAAAAGGCACATATTCCGCAAAATTAGCCTGCGTACGAATCTTGCGCGCAATCTCTGCATCACCTCCATCACCAAGGGCAAGTCGCATCTTCCGGCGGCTTTTAATCACATTGGCCGACAGCGCAAGGAATAAAAAACCCAGAATCCCAGCAAAAAACGCCGTGACATGTACCATGTAAATCCCCTATTTTGCACCCATGAAGAAGAAAACTACGCAATTAAAGAAAAATACGCAAGCACAGGCCGACTGGCAACTGGCAACCAAGCTGGTGCATGGTGGTCGTATTCAAAGTGAATTCGGCGAAACGTCGGAAGCGCTTTTTATGAATTCGGCCTATAGTTATGAAACCTGCGAGTCCGGCGAGGCGCTGTTTGCCGGAGAGCGCACGGGATTTAAGTATGGGCGCTACTCCCACCCCAACCTTGCGATGCTGGAGGAACGCTTAAGCCTGATGGAAGGCGCCGAGGCCTGCACGGTGACGGCATCGGGCATGGCGGCGGTGTTTGCCAGCCTGCTGTGCCAGCTCAAAGCCGGGGATCATGTGGCGGCCAGCAAAGTACTGTTTTCCTCCTGTAACTACATTATCACACAGATTCTGCCACGCTTTGGCATCACTTATTCACTGGTGGATGGCGGCGATATGGCCGCATGGCAGAAAGCCATCACCAAAAAAACACGCTGCGTATTCATTGAAACCCCAGCCAATCCGACGCTGGAACTGGTCGACATCGCTGCCCTTGCCAAACTCTGCAAAAAAACGGACACCTGCCTGATTGTCGATAACGTGTTCGCGACTCCCCTGCTCCAGCATCCGCTGAAACTGGGCGCGGATATGGTTGTCTATTCCACGACCAAACACATTGACGGTCAGGGGCGCACGCTGGGCGGTGCTATCCTCAGTTCGCGTAAAACCATTGATGAGGTGGTCCTGCCATTCTGCCGCCATACCGGCCCGCATATGAGCCAGTTCAACGCATGGATTCTCCTCAAAAGCCTTGAAACGCTTGAACTGCGCGTCACACGTCACTGCGAGAATGCAGCTACGCTGGCGGTATTCCTTGAAAAACACCCCAAAGTGGAGCGCGTCATTTATCCCGGCCTCAAGAGCCACCCGCAATATGCACTCGCTAAAAAGCAAATGTCGCATGGCGGGCCGATGATTGCGTTGGAACTAAAAGCCAAAAATGGGAATGCCAAGAAGGCGGCATTTGCCTTCATGAATGCCCTGCAAATTTTTGATATTTCCAACAACCTTGGTAACGCCAAGAGCCTCGCTACTCATCCCGCTTCCACCACGCATGCCAGCATCGGCGCGACTGAGCGCAAAAAGATCGGCCTGAGCGATGGGCTGATCCGTCTTTCCATCGGCATCGAAGATGTCAGGGACTTAAAGCGGGATATTGAGCAGGCACTCAAGCACGTTTAGGGCGCTTTACCCTGTTCTTCTTTTTCTTTGTAAATATAGCCACCACCAGCACCGGCGGCACCCACCGCAGCGAAAAAGCAGCCGGAGAGTGAAAGGCTTAATAAGATGGCTGTAGTGATACCTAATACCTTGCGCATAATACCCTCCAACGAATTGTTTTTTAAAGTAATTTACGTTTATATCGTGTCTAATTAAAATATTCCGGTTATTAATTCTAGATATAAGCGCGTAATTTTCCCATATGGAAATTATTTTCCTCGCTTGATCTCCATCAAGTCGTCTCAGCGGATTATATGTTTTCATACCCTAAGTAACTTTTAGGGAGGATTTTATGATTATTGCTGTTGGAATGCCACTTTGGGTTGGTTTTATAGTGGTAGTAATGGGGCTTCCGCTCCTGCATTACCTCAAGCGCGACGAGAAATATAACGCCACAAAAGGCCAGCCAGAAAGCATCAGGCTCAATGCTTGGTACGTGTAGTCACTATATACGTTTGAAGTTCAGGTAAATCGGCACCCTGCCCGCCGTGAGCGCCTTCTGCTCATAGCGGGTCGAAAGCCAGTCGGCGGGTGGCTTTAGCCAATCATCACAATGTTTTGCCATCCATGTGAATTGTGGGTGAATCGTCAGGCGCTCCAGCATCCATGTGCAATAATCCACATCATCGGTCGCAAGTCGCAGTTCTGACCCCGGCTTCATAATTCGGGCAAGGCTGCCTAGTAATTCCGTCGAAACAAGTCGGCGCTTATGGTGGCGTATTTTCGGCCATGGATCGGCATAGAGAATAAATATCCGTTCCACCGAGGCATCCGGCAATTTTTCAATCAGTAGTCGTGCGTCTTCCTGCCAGATACGGATATTACTGAGCTTCTGTTCATCGATATGCCCGAGAAGACCGGCGATGCCATTGACATACGGTTCACAGCCAATGATGTGGACAGACGGATGCAGCGCGGCCTGATGCGCCAGATGTTCACCGCCACCAAAACCAATTTCCAACCATAGAGGCGTTGGAAACTTCGTGAGGTCAGGTGCCAGCGTTGGCAACAGCGTATCAAACAACGTGCGCTTGTTCGTACGAAGCCTTCGTCCACGCCGACGCCCGTACGAAGCAAGCAGCGGCTTGGGCAGCTCAACCAATGGCAGATTTGAGCGGAGCGGTTATCTTCACCTTGAAGTGATCCTGCAACGCTGCCACCAGATCAAGTTTTTCCCAGCTGAATCCACCCGTAGCGTCTGGCTCACGACCGAAATGGCCATAGGCCGCCGTACGCGCATAAATCGGGCGATTGAGCTGCAGATGTTCGCGGATACCACGCGGCGTTAAATCCACCAGTTCCTGAAGCAGGCGTTCAAGCTTTGCTTCGTCAACGAGGCCGGTACCAGCGGTACTGACATAAAATGAAATAGGCTTGGAAACACCAATGGCATACGAAAGCTGAATCATGCAACGATCAGCCAACCCTGCTCCAACAACGTTTTTCGCCAGATAGCGAGCAGCATACGCAGCGGAACGATCTACCTTTGTCGGATCTTTTCCAGAGAACGCACCGCCGCCATGTGGCGCGGAACCGCCGTAAGTGTCCACGATAATCTTACGCCCGGTCAAACCACAATCGCCATCCGGTCCACCAATCACAAACTGGCCCGTCGGATTGACGTAGAATTCACTCTCATCACACATCCAGCCTTTAGGCAAAGCTGCGATAACGTGTGGGCGAACGATTTCACGAACCTGTGCCTGCGTGAGTCCTTCGGCATGCTGGGTGGAAACAACGATCGACGTTGCCTTTACCGGTTTGCCATTTTCATACAGCAACGATACCTGGCTTTTGGCATCCGGGCCCAAGCCTTTTTCCTGACCGCTATGACGCACCCGCGAGAGATTCTGTAAAATCCTGTGCGAAAGGTGAATGGGAGCAGGCATAAGTGTCTGCGTTTCCGTGCAGGCAAAACCAAACATGATGCCCTGATCGCCCGCGCCTTCATCTTTGTTTGCGCCAGAATCCACACCCATCGCAATATCTGCCGACTGCTGGTGCAGATGGACATACACATCCAGATTATCTGCATGGAAACCTTCCTGCAGGTATCCAATCTCACGCACTTTATCGCGAGCAATTTTCTCGATCTGCGCTTTCGTAATGTTATCCGCGCCGCGTGTTTCACCGGCGATCACGATCGTGTTGGTGGTCGCTAACGTTTCCGCTGCAACACGCGCATAGGGATTCTCTTCAATGAACGCATCGACAATAGCGTCAGAAATCTGATCGCATACTTTATCAGGATGCCCTTCAGCGACAGACTCGCTGGTAAAAACGTAATTACTTCTTCCAGAATGAAATTGGCTAGACATAACGCCCCCTAAAGGTTTTAAAAAAAATTATAGGGGATTTCGTTTGTATCTGGCGTGAGAACACATACCCCACACCGGATAGCTTAGACCGTTTTTAACAGTGGCGGCAAGCAACCAAAATCCCCACTTCTACTGGCGCGGAAATTACAAGACCCTCGGAAAAAGTCAAGTATTACTCAATAATGGTCCGATGTTCAGCAATGGCGCGCACTAAATCAGAGATACGCTTACGAACCACTTGCTCTTTAATACGCTTAAAAGCTTTCATTAATTCAAGCGATTCCCGCTCTGAAACCGACTTCTGGCCATGGGCAAATTTCTCACCCTCTTCGGCAAAGCCCGCACTCTCAGTGAGGTTAGATGTCGCCGGATGCTCCAGTCCATCAAAGAAAAAAGCCACGGGAACCCGCATAAACTGGGCAAACGCGTACAGGCGATTTGCGTTCATGGCATTGGCGCCTTTTTCATATTTCTGTACTTGCTGAAATGTTATCCCTACCGCCTTGGCAACCGCTTCCTGACTTAATCCCAGGGTGTTTCGGCGGAGTCGTAGGCGTTTACCCACATGTTCATCTACGTTTAGACTTTGTATCACTTCTTCAATCTCCTACTACCCAACTAAAACGTTCGTTTTACCACTCTCATACTCTGCGAAAAGCATGCGTTTTGTAACTGTCTCAAAATACTACAACATGCAAGCCAAATTTATTAATAATTTTTACATGATATTAACCAGGGAAGATACTAGGGAAGTCCCTAATAGGATTATAAGATCGCCATATCTCGTATGCTATTCAACCCTCACTATTATATGATTTTGGTTTCAATAAGTTCAATACCGGTACGGGGTAATTTTTGGCTCATATACCTACCTGTTGAATCCGCAGTTGCTTAAGGCGTATAACTGTATTTGTTAGTACCATCTGTGTAAGGTCTTTGGTCATAACAGTGTTAACTTATATTTCTAATATAGAACCCATCGCGCATGCATAAGGTATGCAGCATAAATAACTTAATAATAGGCAACAGTTGTTAGCAATCATTATACTACGGGACGTTAGAAATAGTAATACGACGGGATGTAAATAACCCTTCGGTGATGTCCGCATATTTATGGGTTTTTTTTACGTTTTCTCATGGGAACCAGCGAAACCGCCGCAATAAGCCCTAACAGAACCATAATATCACCATATTTCGCATAAATTGTCGATGTGGGAAGTGGCTTTGGCAGGCGTGCGTCCAATACTCCCATCTCTCCCAGAGGAAACATCGCTGTTATCCGGCCATAAGCATCCACCACAGCGGTAATTCCCGTAACGGCATCGCGCACCAGTGGCACGCCTTGCTCAACGGCGCGCATACGCGCCATATGGAAATGCTGGTACGGAGCCAGACTTTTTCCGAACCAGGCATCATCAGTAATCGTGAGCAACATCTGCGGACGTTCATCGCTGCCGAATGACATTTCGGGGAAAATCGCTTCATAGCAGATCAGGGGAATCATCGGTGGCAATCCCGGCCATGTCAGCGTACGGGCAAGGTTTCCGCTGGAAAAATCCGTATCACCCACCGGTGTCATCCATTCCTTGGGAACAAAAGGCCGCAAAGGTTGGAATTCACCAAAAGGCACCAGATGAATTTTGTCATAAGACCCCATCAGCGTCCCGTCGTGATCGACCGCCGCCAGCGAATTCCATACGCGGAAATGCTCTTTATCTCCTTCGCTACGGAGTGCCCCGGTGATGAGCAGCGTACCGTTGGGAATCGTATTACCCAGAATATGTGCGATTTCATTTCCCGATTCAATGACGAAAGGCACCGCCGATTCCGGCCAGATCACATGCGTAATTTTTTCCAGCCCCGGCGATTGTGTCAGGTGAATATGATCGCGGATATTCTGCATTTGCAGATGAGGGTCCCATTTATGGGTTTGCGGGATATTCGCCTGCACCAGCCGCAACATCACTCCATCGACATAGGTTGTCTCTACACCAGATTGCCGCCATTGTCCCCAAGCGACCACCGCAGCAAATAGCGCCCACAGCATGAGTATATATCGCCTGCCCCCTGGCATTTTCGACGCAGCAAAACTACTGCCCAGCAACACGGTAAAGCCAGTCAAACCATAGATCCCCACCAGTGAAGCCGCCTGCAAACTGGCCAGCGAAAACCCAAAACTATAGCCGGGAAGATTCCATGGAAACCCGGTAAATATGTGCCCACGCGTGTATTCCACCACCATCCAGATGCTACTGAATGCTACTAATCGAGGAAGTCCACTCACGCGTATCCATGACATCAGCCACGCCGCAATCCCGGCGAATATGGCAATGGCTCCGGTCAACCCGAAGAGTGCAAAGGGAATCAACCAGGCAAAGGCTTCTGGATCGGTGAGCAGCGCCACACAAATCCAGGAGAGTCCGGTCATATGGAATCCCCAGCCCCACCACCAGCCATCAAGGAATCGGCGGCGTTTTGTCGAGGCGCTATCCACCAGCCAATACAGCCCCGTGAACGAAGGAATAATAAGCGGGAATGCAAATATAGGCGCAAGCGTAAGCGTCATCAGAGCGCCGAGCACATAGGCCACCGCATTGCGGCGCCAGCCTGTCAGTTCTCTGCCCAATAATTCCCTGATTTTCTCAGCGCGGCAACCTGGCGAGGAGCCGTTCATTTTTTGACTTTTTTCATAACCCGTACTTTGCCAATACGGCGAGGGTCTGCGCTCACAATTTCAAACTCGATCCCGGAAGCATGCGTGAGCCGTTCACCGGGAACCGGCACATGCCCAAGCTGATAAAAAATCAGCCCACCCAGCGTATCGAATTCCTCTTCATTTTCTTTCTCTACCAAAGTGAGGCCAGTCTGCCCTTCCAGTAAATCCAATGGAATACTGGCATCCACTTCAAACATGAATTCATTAAGCGGAGTGATTTTATATTGCTGACCTTCTTCGCCATCGTGTTCGTCCTGAATTTCACCGACGATTTCTTCGACCAGATCTTCCATCGTGACGAGACCATCCGTACCACCATATTCGTCAACCACGATAGCCATATGGCTTCCCGCATGGCGCATTTTCACAAGCAAATCTATCACCCGCATGGAAGGAGGCACAAAAATCAACGGGCGTAATAACGCTTTAATGTCAAACACAGTCTCGCCGGAAAACAACGGCAACATATCCTTCAGGTGAATGAACCCTAGCATGTGATCCATCGTCTCTGCATAGATAGGGATACGCGTATGGCGGATTTCTTTGATATGATGAATTAATTCAGTGAGGGTAATATCACTCGCCACGGCAGCAATGCCCGCGCGATTCACCATGATCTCGCTCACTTTAATCTCGGCAAGCCCCAGCATGTTATGCAACATGATGCGCTCCTGCGGGGGCAGTGGTTCGTTGCTTTGTTCTTCATGCTCTTCGAGGGCTTCTTCCAGCGCATCTTTGAGCGAAGCTTCATTCTTGATACGAAAAATATTTTTCAGCCCGCGAATAACGGGCATAAAAGAGGTGCGCTTCTTGGCAGAGGCCCCATCCTGGCTCGTCTCAGCAGCAGAAGGTATCACAGAAGGTTCTAAGCGGGTTTTAGCAGCAGTTTTCATAGGCTTGGGCTCAACAAATAGCAAATTCTTGGCTTCTCTACAAGTATGGATTACTAATATTTTGTTTTTTAAGTATTTTTATTTCCAGTTTTTCCATCTGCTCCGCTTCCTTGGGGGTCATATGGTCATAGTCCAGAAGATGGAGTATGCCGTGGGTAATCAGGTGGGTTGCGTGCGCTTTCAGATCTTTGTGCTGCTCCTGTGCTTCCCGCTCCAGCGTCTCATAGGCCAGCACAATATCGCCTAATGCATAGGTTTGTTTGGCGACAAGTCGTTTGGGTAAATCCCCACTGGGAAAGGAAAGCACGTTCGTGGGAGCATCCTTCCCACGATACGTGCAGTTCAGTTCCTTGATAAACGCATCATCGGCCAGCACGACTGCCATTTCAAAAAAGCAGTCAGAGCGCGCCAGCCTGGTTTCTTCCAAAACGGCCTGGCACAAGGCCTGCGTCGTTTTGCAGTAGGGACGCAGCAGGCGCTTCCACGCCTGATGCTTCAGCTGTATGGCAACATCAAGCTTCAACTGGGCAAGCTTCAAAGCTGGTCATCAGTAGCGCGAAGCGTGTTGTTCTTCTTCTTCCGGTCCCACTCATCGTAGGCCTGAATGATCTTCGCTGCCAGCGGGTGACGGACAACATCCGTATCACTAAAACGCACTGTACCAATACCTTCGATCGTTTCGATTTTACGAATAGCATCGCCCAGTCCCGATTTTACGTCTTTGGGTAGATCCGTCTGGCTTAAATCACCAGTGATCACCAAACGCGACCCTTCGCCCATACGGGTCAGGAACATCTTCATCTGCGTCGGTGTCGTGTTCTGGGCTTCATCGAGAATCACGAAGGAATTAGCGAATGTACGGCCACGCATAAACGCCAGCGGTGCCACTTCGATATCCCCACATTCCATATGACGGGTCAACTGCTCGGCGGGCATCATATCATGCAACGCATCATAGAGCGGGCGCAGATACGGATCGATTTTTTCTTTCAAATCCCCCGGCAGAAATCCCAGTTTTTCACCCGCTTCCACTGCCGGACGCGACAAGATAATACGCTCTACGCGTTTGGCGTTAAACATCGCCACCGCCATCGCCACCGCAATGTAGGTTTTCCCCGTTCCTGCTGGTCCAAGCGCAAATGCGATTTCATGTGAGCTAAGCATCTGGATATACTTCGCCTGCGTCGGCGAATACGGCTTGATCGTCTTTTTCAGCGTCTTAATCACAAGCTCCTGCACACCAAACAGCGAGTGATTATCGTCGTTACCCGGCTTATGCATAATCATGCGAATAGCCGCATCGACCTGCGCCGGCCCAACTTCGCCACCTTTTTTGAGGTCGGCATACAGCGTTTCGAGTACAGCCTTGCTTGCCTCAATCCCCGATTTTTCACCCGAAATAGCCAGTACGTTTCCGCGCGATGATGCCGAGACGTTGAACTTTTTTTCCAGCTTTTCCAGATGCAGGTCATTTTCCCCATACAGCATAGGGAGCAAACCGTTATCCTGAAACACCATGTTGATGCTGACGGGTTCGTGTCCATTACTCATGCTTTTAGCGCTTTTTTCTTTCACTAGTTTGCCTTTCTGAGGTGGGGTTGAGTACCGGTAATTTCGCCTGAAACACTATTCATAAATCCTTCCGTAATCCGCACTTCTGTCAGCTGACCACGGCTACCCTCGTTGCCCTGCACATGCACCGATTGCATGTAAGGCGTTTTCCCGAGCAATTGTCCTTCATGTTTGCCGTCACGATCCAGCAGTGCTGTCATCATTTTTCCGACGGTGGATTTATTGAACACCGTTTGTTGATGGCGGATCAATGCCTGCAGACGTTGCAGGCGTTCATCTTTTACTTCTTCAGGCACCTGTTGATCGTCGGTTGCAGCCGGTGTACCGGGGCGCGGACTGTATTTGAAGGAGTAGGCCTGAGCATATTGCACCTGCTCCACCAGTTTCATGGTATCTTCAAAATCCTTGTCGCTTTCACCGGGGAAACCGACGATGAAATCGGAAGAAAATGCGATATCAGTACGTGATTTCCGCAGGCGGGCAATGATATCCAAGTAAAATTCAGCGTTATGTTTGCGGTTCATCCGCTTCAATACATTGTCCGAACCCGACTGCACCGGCAGGTGCAAAAACGGCATCAGCTTGGGTTCAGAGCCGTGAATGGCGATCAAATCATCTGACATATCGCGCGGGTGCGACGTCGTGTAGCGGATGCGTTCCAACCCATCAATTTTGGCGAGCCGCGCAATGACATCAGACAGCGAACTCACGTTCGCCTGTTCATCTTCACCGTGATAGGCATTGACGTTCTGCCCGAGCAGCGTGATTTCCATTGTGCCCTGCGCCACCATCTGGCGCGCTTCTTTTTCAATTGCAGCCATCGGGCGCGAATATTCTGCACCGCGCGTGTATGGCACAACGCAGAAGCTACAGAATTTATCGCAACCTTCCTGCACCGAAAGAAACGCCGACACGCCTTGCGAAGAACTGGCTTCAGGCAATAAATCAAATTTCTGTACGGTAGGGAAATCCAGTTCCACCACGCCGCCGCCATCACGAATGGCACGGGTGACCATCTCTGGCAATTGGTGGTAGCTCTGCGGCCCCAACACCATATCGACATACGGCGCACGTTTAATGATTTCTGCGCCCTCGGCCTGCCCTACACACCCACCAACAGCGATCAGCATTTTTTCACCATTGGCAGCTTTGCGTTGCTTTTCAGCGCGGATGCGCCCCAGATCCGAATACACTTTGTCTTCGGCCTTTTCACGAATATGGCAGGTATTGAGAATGACGAGGTCGGCATCTTCGGGAGTATCGGAACTCTGATATCCAAGGGGTGCCAGACAATCTGCCATGCGTACGGAATCGTACACGTTCATCTGGCAGCCGTAGGTTTTAATATATAATTTTTTACTCATCTAAATCTTATTATAGCGCATTCACCTTGCTGGCGACAATAAAATCATTTTCATGCAATCCACCGATGGCATGCGTCTGTAGCAAAATCTCCGCATACCCCCAGCCGAAGGTGATGTCCGGATGATGTCCTTCCGATTCGGCAATCTCGCCTACCTTATTCACGAACGCCATAGCAGATTTAAAATTCTTGAATTTAAAGCGGCGAATGATAGCCTTACCCTCCTTGGCAAATTCCCAACCGGCAAGATCGGCCAACATACGGGTAGCTTCCGCTTCTGTAAGTGCAGTCACCCCGCCTTCGCACGGCACGCATTTTTTGTCTGCTAATCCACATTCACCGGACATTGTATCTTTCTCCACAACTGGTTATAACAGCGGAATTCTATAACAAAGCCCACATAAAATAACAATCATTCTATGACAACCATTCTGGCACTCGATTGCGCCACCGGCCCCTGCAGCGTTGCCCTGTGGCATGACGGAAAAATCGTCGCCTATGTCGAAAACCTCACGCCCGTCGTGCAGTCTGCCTGCTTGATCCCGATGGTCGAAGAGGCGCTAAAGCAAGGAAATTTAAGCTATAAGGACCTTACCATGGTGGCAGCGACCGTAGGCCCCGGCAGTTTCACGGGCATACGCATTGGGCTGGCCGCCGCCAAAGGTATCGCCTATGCCGCAGGCATTCCAAATCAGGGCTACACCACGCTGGAAGTGTTAGCGTTTGCCACGCGAACCGAGAAAAATCCTACCCTGGCACTGCTGCAGGCGGGTAAGGGTGAGTGTTATTATCAGTATTTTGTAGGGGGAACTCCCGTGGCTGAGGCACAATTGGGGACCACCGAACAGATTATGGCACAGTCCACTGCCCTGCCCACAGCAGTTTGCGGAAATATTGCATTGAAAAATAACGATTTTATCGAAACAGGGCTGACGTTCCCTCGTGCGGACATACTGGCAGAACTGGCGGCCACTGCTTCCAAGTACCTGCCACTCACCCCACTTTATATCCGTCCGCCCGACGCCAAACTCCCGACGATAAAACAGGTGTCCGCCTGCTAGATGGCAGATGACAGACGACCCGTTTTTCTGTTACCTTTGCGAGGATAATCACAACGTTATAAGCAGATTGGGTTATAATCGGACTCGCATGCGGATATTTTCTCCTATAGCATTGCTCCTCACCAGCGTGGTACTGCTCAGCGGTTGCCAGGACCCGAAGCCTGCAGCCCCTCCTCCAGCTCCTCCCGTCACTGGCGCTGCCGGTGGGCCAACCGGTACCGTCCCCTATAATCCGGCGACTACGCCGACCCCACAATCTTCTACTGCAATTCCTCCTGCCAGCTCACCCCTTGCACCATCACCTTTGGTAGTAGGCACCGCACAAACCGCGATTCAAAGCGCCCCCGCCGATACGGAAGACTGGATGGGGCACGAGTGGAAATTATTCAAGTCGTCCTTGAACACGACCTTTTCGCTCGAATCGCATCAAGTCCACTCGCCCAAGGGCGATTTGAATTTCACCCATTACCAGCCGATCACCTTTGATGTCTCCAATATCGACATAATTGATGAATATAAGTCACCCATGCACCCACCGTATGTCGAACACCTCCTTCAGGTTTCTCCTTCGGATGCCATGCATATCTGGGTGAAAGACCGGCTACGCAGTTCCGGCGATGATAAAACCCTGCAGATTGTTATTAAAGATGCGAGCGTCGTTTCCAGCCCACCACCGCCCAAATCCCCTGATGACCCCGCCCCCGATACGCATAATCGGCGTTACGATGCACGGCTGGAAGTTGAAATGCGGATCTATTCCACCCGGATTGCCATGTCAGAAGCAAGTATCAGCGTCGTAGCCACACAGAGTGCCAACATTGCGGAAGAGGCAAGCATTGTCGAACGCAAGGCCCTTTACCGCCAGATGATGTTTGATCTGATGGATTCCACGAATGCCGAACTGGAAAAACAGATTTTCAAATATTTTATCAAATACATCAACTACGCTCAAACCCCTTAAAATACACACCGCCTCCTTAAACGCATGAATATCTACCTTCCCATCGCCGAAATGTCCGTCAATGTATTCCTGCTTCTGGGATTGGGGACGGTGACGGGGGTGTTATCGGGTCTGTTCGGGGTTGGCGGCGGGTTTCTCATGACCCCTTTACTGATCTTTATCGGCGTGCCACCGGCTGTGTCCGTTTCCACCGTTGCCAATCAAATCATCGCCTCCTCTGCTTCGGGATTTCTAGCCCACTGGCGGCAGGATCACGTCGATTTCAAAATGGGGAATTACTTGCTGACGGGAGGCTTGGTTGGATCTTCGCTTGGCGTAATGATGTTCCGGTGGCTGAAGCAGGGCGGGCATCTCGATCTGTTTATTTCCCTGAGTTATGTGACCTTTCTCACGATGGTAGGGTTATTGATGGCCGGAGAAAGTCTGCGCGCTATTTTTAAAGTCGCCCGCAAACCTTCTTCCAGCAACAAACTGCCCATGGCAATGCGCATGCCGTTCAAGGTTGATTTTCCGAAATCCAACCTGCGTATCAGCGGCATTATGCCTATCGCGATCGGTTTGTTTGTCGGCATGATGGTATCGCTGATGGGGATTGGCGGCGGCTTCTTCCTGATCCCCGCCATGATTTACCTGCTGGGGATGCCCACCGCAATGGTGATTGGCACGTCTTTATACGAGATTATTTTTATTACTGCGAACGTCACGTTACTCTATGCCCTGACCACGCAAACCGTGGATATTATTCTGGCGTTGTTTTTGCTGACTGGCTCCGTAGTCGGCGCGCAATTTGGCAGCAAGCTTGGGGCGAAACTTCCCTCAGAATACCTGCGGGCCATGCTCGCCGCCCTGGTACTCTGCGTTGCCGCTAAGCTCGCGATCGATTTATTTACTCCGCCCGCCAATATATTCAGCGTGAGCGCAATGTGATGGCCGCCAGCACCAGCACATCCCTACTGCCACAGTACCGGGGATGGCTCGGCGGCCTGCTGATCGTCATGCTATCGTGCATCACCTTACCGAGCCACGCTGCATCGCCACTGGTAGCCGACCTTTCCAACTACCATATTGAAATGGACTCCGGCTTTAACGGCACCCGTATTTTTCTTTTTGGGGCACGTAATGATAACGGCGATGTGGTGGTGGTCATACGCGGCCCGGATAAAAATTATATCGTCCGTAAAAAGGAAAATATTGGCGGCATCTGGATCAACCGGCAACACATCAATTTTTTTGCTGTCCCGGATTTTTATGCCATCGCCGCCAGCAAAGTCCTCTCAACCATTGAGCAGGATAATCTTTTTAAACGTTTGCGCATCGGCATGGACTTCATACTTATTCCCCCTCACCCTGATGAGTCTCCCGCCAATTTTACTGAATTCAGCAGCGCATTCGCCCAATACCAGCATAAACGCAAGCTCTATATGTACATTCCACAAAAAGTAAGCTTCGTGGGAGAGATGTTATTTAAAACCACCATTGATTTCCCGGATAATATCCCCCCCGGAGATTATACGGCTGAAATTTATTTAATCAGCGGCGGAGAAATTACCGGCATGCAGTCCACACCTATCACTGTGGTCAAAAGCGGCCTGGACGCCTTTGTATATACCTATGCCCATACATCTCCCATACTGTATGGCATTACCGCCGTCGTGCTGGCATTGTTTATTGGCTGGTTTGGCGGCAGACTGTTTGAAAAAATATAGCAATCAATAAAAGATGATGAGGAGAATATGACAGCAGCAGTAGCATCACAAGCCCTTTCCCGCGGGGTAAAGTATCTGGTGTGCGTGGATAAGCGTGAAGAATCCCGCGTGGCTCTGCGACTTGCATACATGAAGGCGAAGGCCCGCGGTCATCAGGTCAACATCCTGCATGTCATCACCCCCGGGGATTTTCAGACCATTGGCACGGTTGCTGAACGTATGCGCGAGGAGCAACAGAAAGAAGGGCAGAAATTATTAGACACGCTCGCAGAAAATGCGATGTCGGTATACGGCCTTCAGCCCACGACATTGTTGCGCGAAGGCACCGTCGGCGATGAGATTGTTGCCACGCTCGCCGAAGACCCCAATATTAATATGCTTGTGATCGGTGTAGCGCATCAGAGCTCTGGCCGCGGCAAAGTCACGGCATGGATCGCGGGACAGCTGGGCAATAAAATTTTTGTGCCTGTCATGATGATTCCCGGCAACCTGACTGATCAGCAGTTGCAAGGTCTGATCTAAGTGTATAGAGTGCGATCCCATGCAGACGATTGATAAAAAACTACTGGAAATACTGGTCTGCCCTCTCACGAAGGGCACGCTGCATTACGATGCGCAAAAGCAGGAACTAATCAGTGAAAAAGCCAAGCTCGCTTATCCCATCCGCGATGGAATCCCGATCATGCTCGTGGAAGAGGCTAGAAAACTGGATACAAAATAATAAACTGGATATGAAAAAGCCGGATTAGATCCCAAATTAAATCGAAGAGTCGAAACCGACGCTGTTCTTAGTGATCATTGGAATGCCATCCAAAGTGCGCGGGCTTTCCTTGAGCACGACCTTCATTGCACCTATCGACTCAGCGGGGCCATTGACTAACTGCGTCACAGTGCCCCAAGCTGCGTGGGCCGCTTTGGCAAGTCGGTCAGTTTTCATTGGGTCACCTTGCGTGAATAAATATACTTCATCAGGTCCTGAATCGCATCGGCAAACGTCACCAATGCATGACGCTGGCCGCTATCATCCTGCTCAAGCAACCCCTGCATGGCGTGCTTATACTGCCCCTGCACCTTTGCCAACTGTTCATACATCTCCGCATCAACAGGATGCCCTTTGGCCTTTTCCAAATTCATCTCCCGTATTTCTGTCTCAACCACTTGCTGAAATGTCACGATGTCATAAAGGGACCTCCGCGCAACGCGCTCATGCTTCTCAGAAGCAATGGCCCGCGTGAAAGCGCTTTGTTCTCTTTTTTCTAAAGTAGAATGCGTGCTCATCAAGTGCCCCCCCGTTTACTTGGCGCGTTAAGGTGTTACCTTTTTATTAACGTCGCGGGGGGATGCTAACCAAACATTATACATTTGTCCACCAATGTTTACGGCAATGCTGACGGGTATTTATTGATTTTCCTTAATCATTTTAGGGAGCTTTCCGGTCACTCCCATCGCATCGCGCATAAAGAAACTCTTGAGTGCTGGCAGTTTCCCAACAGTCCATAGCCCCAACCCCCGGGCTAATTTCACAGGAACGAAGGATGTTGAGAACAGGCGAATCAACCCATCCGTCGCGGCGAGCATGGCAACATTGTCAAAGCGGCGGCTTTGTTGATAACGCAAGAGCAGTTCCTGGCTACCTACATCTCCGCCCACCCGGAAACACTCGCATAGTAATTCGCAGAGCACGGCAACATCACGAAATCCCATATTTACTCCCTGCCCTGCCACGGGATGCATTCCGTGTGCCGCATCCCCCACCAATACGACCCGATCCGCGATATAGCGATTGGCATGCATAAGCGAAAGTGGGTAGGAAAACCGCGGCCCTCCGACCATAATATCCCCCAGGTAATTCCCCACACGTTCACGAATTTCCTGTACCAGTTCTTCATCCGACAATTCCATATAAATTTGCAT
>Ga0207022_10039_pt2 | contig 30850 bp, 33 predicted proteins | sample Alteio_BWMinCont_46_FD_153307 | JGI IMG/M metagenome (GOLD analysis project Ga0207022, IMG submission 153307) | Enriched cells from forest soil in Barre Woods Harvard Forest LTER site, Petersham, Massachusetts, United States -... | ecosystem: Environmental > Terrestrial > Soil > Temperate forest >... | reverse complement strand
GTGAGGCAGCCAAACATCGTTATAGACACGTTCACGAACGCTTTGGAGAGATTTGGATCGGATAATTTCTGCCAGAGGGGTCTCGATCACTGAACCCACAGGCCAACTTCTTGACATGATACAAGGAGAAACTTGACCATCAGGGTGTATACAAACACTACCTTGCCAACAGGATCCACAAAGATTCGTTAACTTGGGGTCCAAATCACCTGCTCGTCCGAAAGCCCGCTCCCTGTCTGCGCCACATGATTGTATGCCGATGTTGTTCAGGAATTTAATAGTTTCATCAATGGTACCCGTATTGGCGTCCATTTCAACAATTCCCGCCCTCACACTCAACCCGGCTTCAACAATGCGTTTTAGATTCCTGACTGTGGCGCGACAACTTCCTGCTACATGCGTTATGCTGTCGTGAATAATATGATCTTGCGAATAAAATGAAACCGCTACAGCAACTTGATATACACGAAAACACTCAAGCAAATCATCCGGAATCCGCACAGCATTTGTGTAAACTTCGATAAACTCCATACCACAATTCTTTGCATGCTTAATAAACGTTGGAAGTGACGGATGGAGAGTGGGTTCACCGCCGATGAATTGAACCTTCCTGCACCCTAAATCCGCAGCTTCGCTGATTAGCCGCATATAGTCAGCATCCGTTAGCTTATCTCTTAAGGGAGCCGTCGCGCGGGAGTCGGCGTAACAATGAACACATTCCAAATTACAGCGGTTTGTCAGCTCTACCCAAAGAAACTCCAAGCCTTGATCTTGCGCATAAATAGCAGGGCTATTCATTGTAGAATCCTCCTAAGAGACAGCCGTAAACTCAAATATACTAACCTATCTTGATCAGAAAGCAATTTAATTTAATAACTTTCTCATATTGCTTAACATTCATTAGAATTTTTCATATCTAATTCCACAAGTGCTCACTGCACTCTTCTCTATGTCATCAGGAATTTTCCCACAATTGACTTAGGGTTCGACACCGCTCCGGTCTCGATCGGGTTCCTTAAATAAATGTCGATAATACCGGCTAGGTGACGCCAAAAACGAACTAAACAAGCGAAAATGCTCCGTCTGGGTGTAATCGACAGCATGAAAGCCAGTATCGTCGACTTGCATTACAGTCGCTCCTGGATATGAGAATAGAATTGGTGAATGAGTAGCAATTAAAAACTGCGATTCCCCAGTTTGCTCGAATTGTCGCAGTAACAGCAGAAATGAAAGTTGCCGAGAAGGAGATAATGCCGCTTCGGGCTCATCAAGGATAAAAATACCTTCTTGCGAGCGGTTGGTAAATAGAGAAAGGAAGGCTTCGCCATGTGACTGCTCGTGCAAGGATTTGCCCCCATAAGGAGCGAAGACTTCGCCGCTTGGAGAATCCTTTGTAAGATTCTCCAAATAAGTCGCGAAGTTGAAAAATGTCTCAGCTCGAAAGAAAAAGCCTCGTGATGTCTTTTGACGCCATGACAAGGTTAGGGTCTTTGAAAGTGGAGACTCTGCAAAGGACTGTTGATAGGAATGGTTGCGATTCCCTCCGGCGAGATTAAACCCACATCTCGCTGCAATTGCTTCCAGGAGAGTAGACTTGCCCGATCCATTTTGTCCAACGAAGAATGTGACTGCTGTCTTTAGCTGGAGATCAATGCCAGAACTGATTGACGGAATCGAATATGGCAACCTAGCGCTATGAATCTGTGTCAAATCCGCTCGAATTGCCTTCAAATATGGGGGTGGAAAGCTGCTCAAAGAAACTTCACTCATGAATATAAATAATTGATTTAATGTCGCTTTTGGCGAAGATGACACAATCAGTATATAACTTTGAAAGACATTAGGCGAGTATCGTAGTCGATATAAATAGATAGATACATCTCTCGACGAAAGGTAAGCTGGCGCAAGAACGACACACGAGGATAACTCGAGACATACTCGGAAATCCAACCAGATGAATGGCGCTAAATCAGACCAAAAACAGTTGGGAAATCAAGCTAGATAATACGGTATTGTAAGAACGTCTTCGAATCACTCTCGTTAACCTCGCGAAGGCTTACCTTTGTTTTCTAAATTTCTAATTATAGAAACCCATTTCCCTTGCTGCTCAGTATTCAGACGAATTCCCATAGGATGTCTAAGACATAAACTGTTGTTTCTTGGGACTGCATTGCATTAGTATTCAAAGTTGTTGATCCAACTTTATGGAGGATGTCGATTATGAAACTATTTGTCACACGAAACCAGCAAGCTGATACTGGTTTGTTTGGTGGTCATAAGGGTATGACCTTTGTGCTGAATTGTAGGATCGAATTGACCGCTGAGGAAAAAAGCTTGGTAGCAAAATATAAAGCCGAGGAACATCCACTCACTTTCCGTGAACACGAGGGAAGGCAATACCCAAGTTTAACTGTGAGTTCGTTGATAAATGGCACTAGCAGCGGAGCAAAGGACATTACTGTTCTTCTAAGAAACGAGGAAGTTATTAAAGGTGCCTGCGAAGAATTTAGAACACTTCTTCGTGTTATGGCTACCTTTGGTGGTGAGGAGATTGTGGAATACAACTAAACGACAGTGTTACGAAGTTTACCAACACTTCATTACTTACACTTATAGTCCTATTCTTAATACAAGGAATAGTAGCTACTCCACTTATCGAGGCATTAAGGCAGCTTATGAAAATTCTACATCAACTATCTACGTTTGTAAGAGAGGCAATTCAGCCAGTAAATAACTCACCCCAACCAGTAAATCCTAGTAATTCTGAGGCTCTACCCGGTATCACATCCATTCAAACGCTTCGTGGTCATAAGAGCTCGATAGGTCGGGTGGCTTGGTCTCCAAACGGAAAGTTACTTGCCTCCCCATCGGATGACAGAACTGTACGGCTTTGGAATATCGATACGGGTGCATGTATTCATACTCTCCAAGGACATACCCATAACGTGTGCTCTGTGGCATTTGATTCGCAAAGCCAGATGGTTGCCAGTGCCAGCCAAGATGAGACAGTTAGGCTATGGAACTCGGACACAGGTCGACTAATTCGGATATTGAAATCCTCTCTTGATTTGTTTGGCATCGCTTTTGACCCGCTTGGGCGTTTTCTTGTGTGTGCCGGGTTGGGTGGAATTCAAGTGTGGGAAATTGCAAGCGGTCGGATGCTTAGAACTTTGGAAGAGAATAAGTATTCCTTCTTCTCTTCGGTTGCCATCGATCGCAATGGACAACGATTGGCGTGTGGAACTACAGATGGCGTAACAATGCTGTTCGAGCTACCTAGTTTTAAGCCCTTGCCCGCTATATCAAGCCCGGACGATAGCACCATAAATTTTGTCACTTTCGATTTTGATGGTAATACATTAGCAAGTGGTGGTTCTGGCAAAACTGTCGAGCTATGGGATATTGATACTGGAGAGTTGCTCCAGACGTATAGCGGTCACACAGAAGAAGTCTATTGTGCTGCTATCTCTAAAGATGGACGAACAATTGCAAGCAAAGGCGGCGATTCCGTGCGTTTGTGGGACCGAGAGACTGGGAAATGTGCTGTAGTACCATCACCGAGGGGTGGTAAATGGCTGCCTGGAATTGTTTTTCACCCTGAGCATCCATTCCTTGCAGCAGTAGGTTCCGATCCGGACGTGCCGAGTATTACTGAGCGAAACGATGGCGTGATTCATATCTGGAAGATTGATGCCAATTTATTGTTTAAGTAATATTGACCCAGTAATTCACAGTGTTCTAGGCCCCGCAAATAGGGCTAGTGCAATTACTCCTCATGGTACACGTGCGAGTGGATCTGAGGCATTGCTCGGACTTTCACAAAAGGATTGTGATATGAAACTAACAATCAAGAGGGAACAAGAAAGTAAATACGAGTTTCTAATTTTCGGCGGGTAAATTGCATATTCAGTGTGTGGACATCCACCTCCATTGACCATAGATTAAGTCTTCGTAGTGAACACTTGCGGGTAGTCAAGTTCTTATTCCCGCTCACTGTTTTTTGAAGAATTGGGGAATAGCTGGTTCTCTATTTTAATCAGCTCTTGCAGAACTTGGTATTGCTTCTTATGCAGGATAGAAAGATCGACATTTCCACCAATTGCAATATGTCGTTTTTCCTCTTGGACAAGACTCAGCCACATTTCCACAACCTCTTCATGCTTTTTCCCAAGTTCGGCAAGGGGTTCGCCCTCAGCACGTTGAAAGGATTCGCGTTTCTCCATTGAAATGAAATTAATAATTATTAGTTATATTAATATATTATACCATAGAGATACAACTCACTTCACACCGAGATGGTTACAGATCCTCCAGCGACATAGGTAATAAAACCATGACTCTCGCCATGGACGAAGATCTTGCACTCCTCGCCATCGCGTGCACTGTCTCTATTAAAATAGGCGTGGCCGTCCGCATTAGTGTAATGTTCCTCTGTCAATCCGCCTGAAAAAAAGGCCGTAAAAGCCAATACTACGCAAGCGCCTTTTTGAGGTTTACCATTTGAGTTAACTATGTGTACGCAAAATGCCAATTCTGCTCCTCAATTGCTCCATGATTAATATGATATTACGAAGAGGCTTCCATTAACATCTTTCATGGCTGCTCAATGGTTGGACAAAGAGGCATTATGAATCACAGGTTTAGGGATGAAATCTTACAATCTGTTAAGAGACTGCTTGAGATGAGGCATCAAAACGTCTCCGGTCAGGATTTTCCAATGGTTGATATTTCGCCGGGATCAATGGCAATGTATGACGAGGCCGCTGAACTATACCAGTCACTCACGAATCGTTTCATTAAGTCCGACAGCTGGGCGGAAAGGTACTCGGAAAACTATACTGCAAAGCGATTCCATGATTTTGTAGTAGCAGCGTATTCGATGTCATCGGATACTGAGATTCAGAGGATTTTTGAGGAAATGGTTTCCCATCTTGAGTCTGTGCCGCCATTGTGCACAGTGTATTTGATTATTTGGGGACTAGACATCAAATTGGATAGTTTAGAACTCGGCCTTTTGACAATGACTCAATTGACCTCAGACAAGATAAGTGTAATCAAGCAACGATTAGGTGATGCTACAAATAAAGCACACGAGTGGATACACAATGAATTCATCAAAGATGTCGCTGGTAAAGTGTTAGCAACTTACCAAGTGGAAGCGGAGCCAGATCGCGCCAGTGAGCGCGCTGTGGATGAGGCGAGGCGTGTGCTCGATTTATTACGATATGCTGCAAAACCAATTCATAAGAGCCCGTTTCCGCCAACAATTCTCCTTCAGGGCGATGCAATCAAATCGCATAGGTGGGCAGGGGTCTCGGACAATTACACAAGCGAGATAAAACTGAGCTGGGCTAGGCTAAATAAACCAATTCTCCTTGAGATTTCGGATGATTGCATACCTGAATTAAGTCGATTAGGCGTCTTTGAAGTATCTGCTATGTTGAAGAAACCACGGCAGCAGCTGACAGACTTTGAAAATATCCTTCTGAGAGGATTACATTGGTTTTCTTCTGCGCAACAGCAAGACGAGGTCGAGAATAAAGTTCTAAATTTAATGACTTGTATTGAAACGTATTTGACTCCGCGAGATGGTTCTCCGATAGTTTCATCAGTTTCCGAAAACGCGGCTCTCATACTTGGCCGGACAGTCGCAGAGAGGAAATATATTAAACGGCAACTAAAAGGCTTATATCAGGTCCGCAGCGGAATCTCTCATGGTGGGCAGAAATCTGTATCGGACATAGAACTTGGTTCATTAGAGAATCTTGCCGGATCGTTAACTATGAAGCTAGTTGAGCGGGCACGTGAGTTCGAGAGCCAAAAGGATCTTCTAACATGGCTTGAGGAAAGAAGATTGCAATAGAGGGCTAAAGACAAGTGCTGGCTTTGCCAAACTCAGCACCTCGTAGGTTGGCGGAGCGTTTCTATCTTCGTTCAATCCTGAAATTCCGGTTTCTAGTATTTTTTGTTTGGCTGTTGTCCTGATCCATGCCTCCATTTGCTATTCATTCTCCATAGAACATTTGCATCCGTCACAAGGGTTTCAAATACGAGGATGATATTGCCTAAAACAAGTGGAACCCAAAAAGCGGGATAATATACTTGTTCCATAAATTTGCAGATTTATGCGATTAGGCTATTCTTTCAATGACAGATAAATACCTATGCCAGAACAAAGTCACGCATCCCAAAGTGCATCTATTCCGCAGGTTCAACTAAGCCGGGGGTCAACTTGGCACAAGTGGGATTTGCACATACACAGTCCCGCTTCAGGACTGAACAACCAATTTCCAAGGCTATCTGATGGCTCTCCTGATTGGGAAGCCTATGTCCAGGCACTTGAGCAACTGGAAGATATCCCTGCACTTGGTATTACTGACTATTTTTCTATTGAGGGATATAGAAAGCTGTTGGAGTACAAATCTGCAGGACGATTAGCAAACATACAATTGCTTTTGCCAAATATCGAATTCCGTCTCGACAATATCATTGGCACACCGAAAGGGCCGAAGCGGATCAACTATCACGTAATTTTTTCTGATCAAGTATCACCTGACGAGATTGACCAACATTTTCTTCAAGAACTTAAGTTCAAGTATGAGGCTGAACCTCAAAGACAAGATCTGTCATTTACTATTCGACGCGTAAACCTAGAATTGTTAGGTACTAAGCTAAAAGCCGAACATGCTACTTTCAATGATCATCGATCAGCCTATGAAATAGGTTGTATGACTGCAACAGTTGACCCAGGCCAAATCAAAGATGTACTTCATAACAAGGAAGGGATCTTCAAAGGAAAGTATCTCATTGTCTTAGCCGAAGAACACCTAGGGCTTTTGGATTGGAACGGACAGGATCACTTAACGAGAAAGGTTCTGTTGCAAGGCACAGATTCAGTTTTCTCTTCTAACCCTAAAACTATCACTTGGACAAGAGGCGAAGGAGACCTAGCCTCCCAGAGGTTTGTGTCAGAGTTTAAGTCTTTGAAACCTTGTATTCACGGTTCCGACGCCCATGATTTGAAGTTTGTTGGTCACCCGTGCGGTAAGCGGGGCGAAGCAGCTCATGACTGCTTTGCAGCGACTCCTGATTGTGATTTGAGGTTCTGCTGGATCAAGAGTCGAATTTCCTTCGAAGGTCTTAAACAGATATTGTATGAACCGGTAGACCGTGTTTTTATCGGCACCGAACCTGCACGTTTAAAGAACGACTATCAAGTCATCGAAAGTATTTCCATTTCGGACTGTGATTCCTGGTTTGCACCGCAAGAGATACCATTGAATTCCGAATTGGTAGCGACCATTGGCGCTCGTGGATCAGGGAAAAGTGCGTTAGCTGAGATGATTGCGTTCGCTGGCGGAGCCTCTTCGTTTCATCCTGATGCGGACTTAGACGATATGTTCCTTTATAAGGCTTCAAAGAAGTCTCCCGCTAATCCAGTTCCGATCACAGGCGCAAAGTTAGTTCTTAAGTGGAAGGACGGCCACGCCGATGAAGCCATAGTCACGCCAAACTTACTACATGGCAAAGATGTCGAAAAGGTTAAATACCTCCCACAGAAATTTGTGGAGTTGTTATGTGCACCTGATAACACAAAGCAATTAGAGTCAGAAATTGAGCGGGTCATATTCCAGCGAATCCAGAAGACAGAGAAGCAGGATTGCTCCGATTTCGATGAACTACGAAAAACCGCGACTGAATCCATAGAAGTAAAACGTGAGAAGCTCAACAGAGTTATACAGGAGCTGAATCAGGCAATTGCTGAGTCGGCCATTAGGATGGCGCAAAGGCCAATAAAGGAAGCTGACCTAAAGAGAAAAAAGGAAGAACTGTCGAACCTCAACAAGAAAACACCGAGGGTCCCACTCGAAAACAAGGAAGAAATCAAGAAGCTTGATGAGCTAACAAAGAAAAAAGAATCGATTGAAGCTCAGATAATATCCCTCACCGAGAAGCTTAATACACTCAACACTATTGAGGCTAGGTATCAAGTACTAACTCAAGATATTGAATCATTCAACATTGGAATCCTGCCCCTCCTTGCTACAGCCGGCCTCGAAGAAAAAATTGAGGTCCTGAAAGTAGACATGCCCCAAGCTGTTGCAGAAACAATATCTGAACATCGCACTGGCCTTCAGAAGCAAATCGAAGTACTTCGAGTCGGAACTGAGGAAAACAATGCTACTATGTCTACCCTCAATGGGCTGCTGGCGCAGATTGAAACAATTAGGAAGAACTCTCAATTGACGGCGGCTAAGCAGAAGGAATATTCAAAATTCCAAAATGATCGGCAAATCTTGGAGACAGCCATAACGTCTCTTGAAAAGGAAATTAAGGAAATCACAGATGTTGAAAGTACTCGATGGAAGAAGAATTCTGAAGAACGTCTGGAACGATATCTCGATTGTGTTCAATTGTTATTAGAAGAGCAGGAGATATTGGAGAAGCTCTATGAACCTTTACACACAGCTTTGTTGTCATCCAATGACACAGCCAAGAAGCTAACATTCTATTCCCGCATTTCATTTGACCGCATGAGGCACGCTGCGAGAGGCATGAGCCTGTTGGATAAGCGCAAGTCGGTATATCGCGATGAAGATGATTTAGAAGCACGACTCGGCATCTACGAAGAGCAATTGCGTGGTGTTAATTTTGAACGCGAAAGTACTCGAAAGGCCTTAATTGAGCTCCGTGACTCTTTTCTGAGGAGCGGGGATCATAAAATTCGGATTGAAGACCAACTGAGAAAAGACAACACCATGAGCGATTTCTCTAATTGGTTTTATAGCACCGATAATTTTTCAGTTTCGTATGCTATTCGATTTGACGGAAAGGAGCTTGGGCTTCTCTCGCCAGGCGAAAAAGGCATCGTGTTGCTATTGATGTACCTAGAAGCAGAACAAGAGGACAACCGCCCACTAATTATTGATCAGCCAGATGATAATTTGGATAATCTTTCTGTTTATCCAAGCCTGATTGATTATTTCCGTGCCAGAAAGAAAACTCGCCAGATCATAATAATCACGCACAATCCAAATCTGGTGGTGAATACAGACGCGGAGCAGATACTAATCGCTGGCTTTAATGGATCACAAGTGCCGAAGATTACATACAGATCGGGAGCACTGGAAGATTCCGCTTCACTTGGTGAATCGAGCGGCATTCGTGAATCAGTTTGCGATATTCTCGAAGGAGGCACGATAGCTTTTCAAAAGAGAGAACAGAAATACTCTTTCGAATAGCCGCTGTTCGTTTTCCTTGGATAGACACACCTTACCTCTACAAGGGGCGTGTAATATGAATCCAACTTGAAGAGCTATACGATTGGCATGAGACCGTGATCGAAGGCTACGCTAGCCATTTGTTGTATTAAGAGCTTTTTCCAAGTTCGAGCTATGGCTCGTGTAGAGCCACCATCAGGAGTTTTGGAGCACCAGCATCTGCAATTTCTTTCGGGCTTTAGGCTTTAGAGTTGCTATGTATCCCGCCAACTCATAGGGGTTGAATATCATTCGCACTGCATCTGAATAATGCTGGAGTTGACCGGCTAAATTCGGATTTCGCTCTGCTCTCTCGATGAAGCGGAACAACTTCTCTCCAACTAAATAATCGAGCGCCGTCTTGATGCCAAAATATCCACGGAGCCGATGAGCAGCCTCACATTGTTCATTCCATAGTTTTTTATTGGAGTTTGAGCACATATCGATTGTTGAGTTAATGTCGATGAGTCGCAAAACGAATTTATTTGCACAATAAAGGACTGATGGAAGACTGTCAAAGCGCGAAATGTTCACAGTCAAACAAAGTCTCTCCTGAGAAATTGCCACAACAAGCTCTGATGTTTTGAGCAACCCTTGACGAGTTCGATTCAATTGCTTAATGTGCAAGTAGATTGTCATTAACAATCCCACGAAACAAATCATCCTGTAGTGTGCAGTCCCGCTGAACACCTCCTTTCTAAGGAGATTTTGACCGAAACGCCATTTTTGGCTGTATCTGTCAAGAGGTCGTTCTGAACTTCATCGCAAGATAAGTTCAGCAACTCTTTGGGTGACGTAGCATTTCTATCACTGAACAGTTGCAAGCCCAAAGCCTGATGTTTATGTGGAATTTCGCACAATCTACAAGATCATTAGGCTTTTTGCGTTCTCGTATGCAGTACCAAATACCAGATTCAAACAATCCAAACCTATTCTCAATTCTTATTCCGCGCTTCCTTTTGGCAGCGCGGGTCGAGTTCGGATTCTCCTTAGAAACCAAAGTAAAGTACGGAGAGTGCCTCAATCACACCCTTCGTTTTTTGGGAGATCGGGAAATATGTTTCTACGGAAAAGTTGACCTGCTGAGACTAAGGCAATGGTTTCTAGAAAAGGGCTTGGGTGCCAGCAGACAAATGGTCCTGCTTCTGGCATTCAAGCGCTTTCTCCGTTACTGCCAAGCGGAAAAGATCCCTATTGCGATTGACCCGGAAACCATTACTCCGCCACGTCGGCCAAAGCGAGAAGTTGTATTTCTAAACACTGAGGAGTTGGAGAGATTTCTAGATGTTATTCCACTGACGCGCGGCGATGGAGAAGCCATGAGTTCCGGCTTGAGATTCCGCACTTTGGTTGAAGTCTTGATGGGCACTGGGATGAGAATCAGCGAAGCCTTGTCCCTTGACCGGGACAAAATCGACTTTACCCGCCGGGAGGCGCGAATCATTGGTAAGGGGAATAAAGAGCGGGTAGTGTTTTTTACAGACCGGGCGCTAGCATGGATAAGAAGATATTTGGAGAGCCGCAACGACGGACATCAAGCCGTATTTATTTGCCAGAACGGGCGGGAGAGACTGAAACGAACGGACATCTGGCGCTTTTTTGCTCGCTATCGGAAATACGCAGGAATCTCAAAGCGAGTGACACCACATATTCTTAGACACACAGCTGCAACCCATCTTTTGTTCAACGGGTGCCCAGTGAGCCACATCAAAGAGATACTAGGGCATGAGCGTTTAGAAACAACCTGCCGATACTATTTGGGGCTGGATAAGACAGCGGCAAAAGCCGCACATGCCAAGTATTTGGTTTACAAAACATAGCGGTGTAGAATCCTCACTTGTTCAAGGAGTTACTCGTGCAGATCAAACGAATCGTTTTTGTTGTAGGACATGAGAATTCGGGGAAGAGCTGCACCTTAAGGAAGCTACGTGAAATATGTAATGCAAAAGGACGTCGAGTAACCATTGACGGAATAGAGTTTTTGATCCGCTCGATGTCCAATGATGACCAGCCTGAATCGTATATGAAGTTCATGAAGAATATGAAAAGGCCAGCAATCATTGCGGCGCTCTGCCCGAAGTTCAAACAGTTCGAGAAGCCTAGCAATAAAGCCAAGACAATTGACGAAACCCTTCAATTACTCCGAAGAAACGGCTATCAACTCTTCTTTTGGATAATGGGAAAGCCATGGAGCAATAAGGAGCAGGTGACCCAGGCCCAAATTAAAGAGTTGGGTCGTTATGGGAAAACCGAGCTTCTTGAAGAACGGATTGAATCTGAAGCCAGAGCAAAACGCCTCCGTTCTTTCATATTGGATGTGGTTCTGCCCTAGGACGTTTATACAAAATTGACAGAATGTGTGGAGTTGCTAAACTTCAATCAGAACCCCTTTCTATTCACCCATAATTTCCATTTTTATGCGAGAACCAAACAGCCTTACCCTCTTCATGCCTGAAGAAATGATCAACTCCGTAAAAGATATCAGCGAACAAGAGCACAAGACCCCATCTGAGTTGATACGGACCTTGCTCCGTGACTATTTCATTGCGCGCCTACCTGTCGTCAAAGCATCTGCCCGGGAGATGCGTGCGATTGAACGTGGCCGTAGAGATTTCCGTGAGGGACATTATCGATCCGTAACCGAAATATTAAATGATTTGGGCCAGCTTCTTCACAAGGGCCGCAGAAAAAAATCTGCGAAAGATTCCCGATAAGGACCTCGGATATATTCAAAAGGCTTTGGAACAAATGATCCAAAACCCGTTTTTTGGTGATGTCGTCAAACTTGAACATCAGGCTGGCGCATACCGCAGGAGGGTCGGCAACTGGCGCATCTTCTTTGATGCAGACAGTCTTGAGCGGACAATCACCATAACTGCGATTGAGCGCAGAACTTCCAATACTTATTGATTCAAATCTTGAGCCTTCGGCTTGACGCTGAAACTCTGAAAGCGAGCAAGAACAGACTTTAACGCCTTCTTGTCCACGCCGAGGTAATACCGGGCCGTGGTTTGAATGTCCTGATGCCCGGCCAGTTCCTTGATAAAGGTAATGTCAGCCCCGTTGTGCAGTAGGTTGGTGCAAAAAGTATGACGCAGCAGGTGCGGTGTGAAACGCTTCTTGATCTCAGCTTGCTTTTGAACGGCTTTGAAGTAGTCGGGAATATCGCCGCGCCGCCAGCGCCGCGGCGGGTCACCGGTAGTCACAAACAAGGCATGCTCCTGATCTTTTCGCCTCGCCAAATAACGAATGACCCATTGAATCGCTTCCTCACTGAAGAAAACGGTTCTGGGTCTTTTTCCTTTTCCGATGATCTGCGCTTCGTAAGTATTAAAGTCAATCGAGTCACGATTGAGGGATAAACCCTCAGAGATGCGCATCCCGGAAGAAAGCAAGACTTCAAAGAGTGTGCGCAGACGAATGCCGTTCATGGTGAAAGTATCGATGGTGCCTCGTATCTGTTCTATTTCAGGATTCGTCAGGTATTCGACCGATCTCCTTTCACGTCTAGGTAGTGCAATTGTTGTGGGGTCCAGTGTAGGTATCTCAAGGATTAGACGGCTGAACTTGAGCAGGTGCCGGAGCGTGATCAGGATGCTGTATTGCCGGGCAACGCCAAGCCCTGCCTGTGTCATTGTTTGCTTGAAGTTCATGACGTTCAGTTGGCGAAGGGACTTTAGTTCCAGTGATCCTAGTCGTGGCAGAATCCAGTACTTGAAACAATCTTTGATCTTGACCAAAGTCTCCGCTGCGTAGCGCTTGTCGGCTTCGGCGTATATGAGGTATTGGGGATAGGCTTCTGAGATGGTCATACGGAAACAATACAAATAAATGGAGTATCGGATAAGCGGGGAAATGTTGAATGAGGGTCTTCTTTTCGTTCACTCTTGGGGAAATCCTGTAGATGAACCTTACAGGACTATTCACAAGTTACCTACAACTCTGCTAAGAAAGCAGAGTCTCGCGCAACTTTTTCCCCCTTTTCATAAATTGTGGAACTGTTAGATTGAGAAAAATACAAATCAACATGCAATGCCAGAGAACAAAAACCAATATCCCAACCTGATCCGCAGGCTGCGAAAGAACCGCAAGCTCTCACAACGCAAAATCATCCGACTGCTCGGATACTCCGACAAATCCATGTTCTCACGCTATGAACGAGGCCATGCGCTCCCTCCTCTCAGTCTGGCTTTAAAACTCTCAGTGCTCCTTCAGACACCTATTGAAGGGCTGTACCCAGAACATTACCGAGGACTGAAGCAAGAAGTCGAACTGCGAAAAGCCCAGCACCTAAAGCTAAGTAATTCATCCAAACGACCTATGAACCAGGCACCGACATCAATCTTGAACTCCGTTAACGAAAAACCTAAACAGTTCCTCCCTAACAAGGTAGAGCAATACCAAGCCTTACAAATAGCTCGGAAACTTGAAGATACGGCTAACTTGCGCGATTACTTAGTTCTCTCGGAACACTATTCTTTTCAAGTCCTACTCAAGGCTTGCCGTGGGTCACTAAATGCTGCAAACAAGGCTGAAGCCTTCCGTAAGCAATTCCAGCAGATAACCAACTCTCATCATGAACAATAAAATCACCGGCGTTGTCATTACTCGAAGAATGATTGCAGTAGCAGTTTTCACAGATTTACAGCTAAGTTACGTTGAGTCCCGGTCTTTGTCCTCAGAAGAAAGGAAAGCCGCCAGAACAGTTCTGGAGTTCATTGGCTGGTTAATACAACAGTTCCAGTTCCAGACTGTTGCATTGGCACTTCAGGCGAACTCAGATGGAACTCGCGTTGGGCAATTAGTAGACCTCGTAACAAGCAAGCTGCAAAGCGAAGGAATCTCAATCTGGCCAGTAACGAAGAAGGCGCTGCTCGGAGCATTTGCCTATCCGGCATTGAAGAACCAATCCCAACTCAAAGAAGTTGCTTCCAGCATATGGCCTCACATTGTCGACGAAGAACATCGAGAACTTGAATTGATGGCAGCTGCGACTGGACTTTATGTACAAACAGAAAGATACTTCAATCATTAACGCAATTCCATGAAGGGAATCATCCCGTATATCGGCGGCAAGAACCGCCTCGCTAAACAAATCATTGCCCTTATTCCAGAACACACAACGTATGTTGAAGCTTTTGGTGGCGGCGGGCAAGTACTCTTCCACAAACAACCGTCAAAGGTAGAGATCTACAATGACCTTGATTTTGAGGTTGTGAATTTCTTTAGGGTCTGCCAGCAGCACTATGAAGAATTGGTCCGCTACTTACGGTTCACTGTAATGAGCCGTCAATGGTTTGAACTACTGATTAAGACAGCACCTGATTCCCTGACTGATATCCAACGTGCCGCGCGCTTTTTCTACATTCAAAAGAACAGCTTCGGTGGATTAATTGTCCGGCAAAGTTACCACTTCAACGTCACCGAACCTCACAGTTATCATCCAAACCAATTCCCGCAGTTGATCGAAGACACTCATCACCGGCTTGCTGAGGTTCAATTGGAATGTTCGCCTTACCAAAAGATCCTCAAACGCTATGACCGACCAAATACATTTTTCTACCTCGACCCTCCCTACTGGCAAAGGAAACTCTATAAATTCAACTTTACCGAGGAGGACTTCATCGAACTCGAAAAGCTCCTGCGTAGTTTGAAGGGCAAATTCATTCTTTCCCTAAATGACACGCCGGAAGTCCGAAAGCTCTTTTCACGTTTCGACCAGATTCAAGTACAACTATCCTATTCAGCGCAGAAAAAAGCTGGCAAACGGTTTCCTGAGTTGATCATCAAGAACTACTGATATGGACCACTACGACTACAGCAGTGCAATCCGGTGGCTGGTCGAGCGAGGAGTCTCTCGCGATTTAATCGCTAGGTATTTCAAGAAGACTCCAGCCAGTATCCCGATAATTGCTTGGCGAGAAAAAAGTGGTCTGGGTCCAAAATCCTTCTCGCTTGTGCGCTCTGAACTCGATCAGACTGGGGCCGAAGCTGACTCGCTACTCGATGCGACTGGCAAGGAATTAAAAGCTACAAAAAGAAGCCTGCTCGATTTGGAAGAGCCACCCGCCAGAATCCGTGACCTTGAGGAAGAAATCGATGATTTCGGAAGCAGGTTCTGGCGCAAAGTTAGGAACCATTCCGGTATCCGTGAACTGGGCCTTATACTGCGCAGAATCAGCCTTCCCGGTGAAGACAACCTCCCATTGCTTAGGGCACGAGCTCGCATTCTTCATCTCACTACTGAAATCTACCTTCACGCCGGATACTCCCGTACCGCATTGATTTATGGAAAACAGGCATATCGGTTACTTGATGCCATCTATCGTGCCAGCCTTGCGCGCTCCGACCTTGAACGTATTGCCAAGCTCTGCCTGTTGATCTCACAGGCGTTCATCATTCGACAAGAATTTGGCGCAGCAGAAAGGTGGCTGGAGCGTTCGCGCAAGGCATTTGAAGCGGCGAGCGTGAATGTCATAGACCCCGAATATCTTCGCCAGCTTGCCATGGTTCAGATAAAAAGAAAGAACATTGATCAGGCAGTGATAAATCTTAGGAAAGCAGGAGAACTACTTCCTGAGTACCAAAAGAATGCTACCGATGCTCAAGTCCGTGACATTAGCGAAAGGTTCCTGAATTTCTTTGGAGAGAAGCCTGATTGGGAGGCTGCATTCGAACTCAAAGATTACGCATTAAAGAACTGGCCTGAGTATGACATTCACCGCGCGATCAACGTAAATTGGGCTGCTTCAGTTGCATTATCGACTGATTCCCCGGAAGCTCACCAGAAGGCCGAAGAATTGCTTAAGGCTTACGGACACCTGAGTAAAGGATTTCTCCATCAAGAGACTCGCACATTCTTATTGAAGTTGACGCCGGAGCTTCCGAAAGAACTTTGGGCTGACTGGGTACAGTTTTGCCTGAATTACAACGCATTTCGCAATAAATAGCTTCGAACCTTCTCAACCCTAACTTCCCAACTATTACAAAAATGACTTAAGGTCTGGTTCCGCTTCCATTGGTTTCCATTCAAACTTCATTTCCAGATAGCAAAACCTGGCAGTCAAACAAATTTCCAACAGACCCAATAACCGTTGGAAGAAAGGAGATTAAGCGGAGAGCCCGGCTGTGGACCTGGAGGAGCCAAAAGCAAACCATAGCCGGGCATTGAATTAACCCACTTCACAAACGACCATGACCAACCCAATTGAAAAATTCATGATCAATGTTTGGAACCGGATCGTCGCCCGTCCGAGCCGTAGTGCTGAGACGAGTTTTACGCTCGGACAGATCATTAAAGATGGTGGGTTGACCAAAAATAAATATGCAATCTCAGAAGTCAGAAGGACTGAACACATTGCGGTTGTGGGCAAGACCGGAAGCGGCAAGTCTTCCCTGCTTCGCCACATGGCTCTGCAAGACATCAAAGCCAAGCGTGGCTTTGTTTTCTTTGACCATCACGGTGAAGACACTGGACTACTGCTCTCTGCTATTCGTTCGGAAGAACTTAGAACCAAGGAGGATTTAAGTCAAAGACTGATTCTGATCGAACCAGCAGACAACGAATACTCTGTCGGTTTGAACATCCTTGATTGTGGGGCTAAAGAAAATGCGTTCCTCTATGTTGCTGGCGTTACGGAGATCCTGCGCCGCCGATGCGAAATGGAGAGTTTTGGGCCTCGGACAGAGGAGTTGCTACGGAATGCACTCTTCGTGCTAGCTGAGAACAATTTCACATTACTTGAACTGCATCTCCTCTTTACCAACGAAGAATTCAGAACCAAGCTCCTAGATAAAACCTCGAATCCCGAGGTCAAAGAATATTTTGAACAAAGGTTCGCTGCTGCCAGTGACGCCATGCGGCATGTCATGAGTGAACCCGTCCTTAATAAGGTGTCGGCATTCACCGCGGACCCTCATTTCCGCCACATCTTGGGACAGAAACAATCGAGCTTTGACCTGATCTCGGCGATTGACTCTGGCGCATGGATCATCATGAACCTTTCTAAGGGTAAGCTCGGCGCACATGCTGCGACTCTAGGTGCGCTGTTCCTTGCAAAACTCAAGAGCGCGTTGTTCGCCCGCAGGAGCCGGAAGCTGTTCACGGTCTATGGCGATGAATTCCAGAACCTGGTTGCCGCCAATGGAGATATTGAGGTTGTATTTGCTGAACTCCGGAAATTCGGGGTTGGCGTGGTGGCTGCAAATCAGTATCTGGAACAGTACCCACCAAGCCTGAAAGCCGCGATCTTCGCTCTTGGCACTCACATCTGTTTCAACCTCTCTGCCATTGATGCTGAAAAGTTTGCCCATGCATTTGATGGCGGCAAGACCATGGCCTCCCGCCTCAAGAACCTACCTCAGCGCCACTTTATTATCCGCTCCGGTCACCAGCCGACACTGGAAGTTGAAGTTCCTACCGTCAAGGCACTGAAGCTAGATGCCACAGGGCTTAGAGACCGCTCCCTCAATCGCTTTGCCAAGAAACGCATAGATGTAGAAGCGGAGATCAAGCAACGCCGCGAGGGTTATGCGCGATTGCCCAAGGAGGTCCTCGATGCCTGGGACTAAGGGGCTTGTACTACAGCCGCGTGACTGGAAACTGCTTGGCGAACTCGTCACCATGCGGGTGGTTGACCGGGAACAGGCGATGGCGGTTGCAGGATTCTACTCTGCAACCCGCGCCCACACCCGGCTGCCGATGCTGACCAAAGCAGGACTGCTCAACCGCTTCTATTTAGGAACAGTGAAAGGCGGCATGAAGGCACTCTATGCCTTGACCCGAAAGGGGATGAAAGAGCTTGGAGTCACTGCCCCAATACTGTTCCGCACACCTGAAGAGGTGTTGGTCGGTGACCAGTTCGTCCACCACCAACTGATCCTGAACTGGCTCTACATCGCTCTCAAATACAAATCACTCCCAGAGGGCGCCGTTCTCCAACGTTGGCAGACATTCTCAAAACCTATCTCTGCTTCCCTGCCATTGATGCCTGATGGGTATTTGGAACTCACATTTGATAACCGAATATTCCCGATGTTCCTCGAGGTCGATCGGGGGACCGAATCATTAAAGGTCTGGCAGAAGAAGATCCATTTATATATAAGGTTGGCCACAACGGGTGAGTTCGCCCGGCTCTTCCATCATCCCCAGTTCCGGGTGCTGGTCGTTACAACCACCAACCGCCGTGCCGAATCCCTGCGCAAGTTCATAGCAAAGTCCACCCCGAAGCTCTTCTGGCTGACCAGTCTCGAAATCATTAACCCGCATGCCAGTGGCTTCTTCGAGAAAGCCTGGACAAGACCTTTCTCAGAAGAACGCCATTGGCTGCTTGAAAGGAAACTTCCATGAAGTATTGCAACAGTTGCAATCGGACAACCTATGGTGAGCCACTCTTCTGCAACCACTGTGGCTCCTCCTATGACGTCAAGCTCTGTCCGCGTCATCACCCCAACCCAAGGAACGCTGAAGCGTGTTCCGAGTGTGGCAGCCGTGACCTGTCCACTCCACATCGCAAGCTCTCCATCGGCAAAAGGCTCTTGATCTTTCTATTGATGAAGCTACCAATCCTTCTCACAGTAGCTGGCTTAGCTGTCGTCTTGGTGATGGTTGTAAAGCGCTTGCTCTTTGGTCCTTATGCTTTCCTTCCTTTGATGTGTCTTGCTCTTTTCTTTGGACTGCTCCTCTGGTTCTGGATGATGCTCCCGCAGTTCCTGCGAAATGGCATCAAGCGAATCTTCGGAAAGGCCAAGCGCGAGGGCAAACGCTAATGGATCGGGATAGACACAATACGGGCATAGTCGGCTTCGGCGGAACGGCGAATAAGGCTAATTCCATTGAGCTTCAAGCGACCATGCCCCGGAGCGTGGACTCCGAGGCATCCTCCGAGGTCACTGGCAGTGCCAATGACTGGCCGCTGGGCGAGCCGCTCACTGTGAAGCAGGTCGCCAAACTCATCGGCTGCTCGGCTTGGACCGTGAGGCAGAAACTCCTCCCTATAGGAGTTCCCTGCTTCAGGTCCGGGCCGGGCGGCCGACTGACATTCTACCGAAATCAAGTCGTCGCCTGGATCCTAAAAACCCAAAAGAAAGGAGGAACCCACCTGTGAGTCTCTTTAAGCGGGGCAATGTGTGGTGGAGTTATGTGTTCGTGGATGGCGTCCGTCATTCCAAATCCACAGGCACCAACAACCGACGGACAGCCGAGCAGATCGATCACCAGCATAAAGAAGAACTGAATCTGCGTCGCCACCAAGCCGTCCAAGCACAGCCGGAGATGCCATTTGAGCTACTGGCAGCCCGCTTCCTGGCTGCTTGTGAATCGAAGCCTTATTACACCGATCGGCTTAATCAACTTTTACCCAAACTATCAGGCACACCGATTGGGCGGATAAATAAGTCCACTGTCCTTTCTTACCGCCTCCATCGCCACACCGAGAAAACGATCTCAGATGCCACCATCAACCGCGACCTGACGTGTCTCCGCCATATTCTCTATTGGGCTGTCGACGAAGGCTTCCTGACCAACAACCCATTGACTCGAATGAAGCTGGCACGCGAGCGCAAACAGCACCGCCCAATCTTGAGCCTGACCGAAGAGCAGCAATTGATGGAAGCCGCTTCACCCCATTTGAAGAGGATTATCACAGCAGCTCTCGACAGCGGGATGCGACGTGGAGAACTACTCCATCAGCGGTGGGAGGACATTGACCTCACCCGCCGCATCCTAAGTGTCTCTCACTCCAAGACCCCGGAAGGCGAAGCACGTGAAATCCCTTTGACTGATCGGCTCTTCCGGATGTTTCAGAAAGAACCCGCAAAGCAAGGGATTGTATTCACCTTCAAGGGTCAACCCATACAAATTATCAAGACCACTTGGAAGACGACCCTGCGCAATGCCGGGATCCGTCACTTCCGTTTTCACGACCTGCGCCACACCTTTAACACCAGATTGATGGAGGCCGGAGTAATGCCGGACGTACGCAAGGCGTTGATGGGGCATTCCAGTGGTGAGGATGTTCACTCCATCTACACCCACGTTGAATTACCGATGAAGCGCGAGGCGATCCAGAAGCTCGAAGCCTGGCGCACAAAGCAGTTGCAAGAAATTGAAAGTCAATCTCAACCCAAAGGAGGTGTATTGATCCCGTGGAAGAAGAGCTCTACCTCGTGATGGATTTCTGGCCAGGCGAAGGATACGAAGTCGGCTGCCACAACATCACCAAAGAACGTGCTGACAAGTACGTAAAACTCATCCGGAATGCAGGACGGAGAGCACGAACCGTCCCGCAGTCCGCTAAACATAAACGCGAGCTCTCGGAGAAGTGTCCGGAGTGCAAGGCAGATATACGGAAGTTCGACCAAGCTGTGGAGGAAGGAGAAGCATGAGCAACACGATACGAGAAGCCGTGATGGATAAAGCCAAAGCCGGAGTGACAGAAGTATTTCTCCGGCTGCAAGAGGTCTCAAAGTACATCCATGACGGCGAAGACCTCGCGGCACTTGGTGCGATATCTGGACTGGCAGGACGGATCCAGTATGTGGAAACCCTGCTGACAGTATTAAGGAATATCGAATCGAGTGACCCCGAGAAAAACTAGCAATACAAACGGAGGAAGCATGACAGACAAACCTAAAACCAAAAACGAACCGCTCTTTCAATTCATCGAGTTGAGTGGTACGGGATTGGTAAAGACAAAAGCCAACCACAACCTGACATTGGAACAAGCCGGCAATCTCGTAGTTGAAAGCCAGAAGCAAGGGTATGCGGCGTATTCGCTCGGTCAGACAACCCGTCACATCAACCCCGATGCTGAGACGTGCACTCGCTGCCAACGCACAGTGGTCGAAGCTCTCTACCCAAAACCTAAACCAACCACGACGTAAAGAAACACTCAACCCACAAATCAATAGGAGGAATAAATGTCAGCCCAAACCAAGTCCGACCGCCCGACCTGGGTCAAGAAGACCCCGGTGGATGTCGTTCTCGCACAGATCGCAAAGCAGGAAGAGCGCGTTGCGAAACTGCGCGAGGAACTCAAAGCAGAAGAGCGCGAGCTGCAGAAACTCGCCCAAGCCAAGAAGGTCCTGGAAGGGGCATAACGCCCAAGAGAGTCTATCCCGCAAGGGACAGGCTCTTTTTTTAACGGCCAGAAAACCAGTCCAAAAGGAGGACACAGATATGCGCATGCCAATACCAGTCTTAGGAAACCACCGCCGGGAACATGACCACCATCCTGAGTGCGACGGCTTCTTTGCCGGAGCGAACGGGACCGGTCTTGCCGAAGGCATCACTGAAATCGAGTCACGTCACAACAAACAGAAAGCGGAAAATGAGCAGCAAGCCATCACCAAGATCAAACAACTTGAGTCCGAAGTTACCCACGGCCAAAGCCTACAACCTGAAATTGACGAGGTCTGGCAGCGACAACAGGATAAGCACATCGATAATCAACCCCACGTCATCTTCCCTTCTGCACTGATCGCCGTTGGTCTTTACATCCTGTTCGCCGAGTCACGGTTACTTGCCCCAGGTATGGACATCTTCTCCGTCGCTGACCCCGATGCCCAGCTTGCCACCGCAGCCGGCACGACCTTGGTCGCAGCACTCGCTTTCCATTGGGCGCTTGAAAGCACCAAGGAGAACCGAATGAAGCCAGGCATGAAAGTAGCCAGTCGACTGATGGCTTTCCTTATGGCTACTGGTCTTTCGGTCTGGGGAGTGCTTCGCGGACTTGAAGTTGGTTTTGGAGCTGACCAGACCCGCAACCCGCTCGGCGACTTCTTGCGCGGCCATCCCATTCTTTCGGCGATCTTCTATGTACTCATCACCTTGGCAACTCCGGTCATGGCGGCCACTGCCGCACACTTCGGCATTGGTGAGATCGAAGAGTGGTGGGCGTTCCGGAGCGCCAAACGACGGTATATGCGACTCAAGAAAGATCTATCCAAAGCCGGCAAACAACTTGAAGCTGAGAAAGATTCCCTGCGCCTGAATTTGAAAGCCCTTGATGAATCCGCCAAGGAACAGAAAGCCATCTTCGTCCAATCACACAAGCGCGGCCAGAACAACGGCACCCGTCAGGAGCAGTATTGGACTGTGCCGTTCAAGGCCACGATCGCGTCACTCATCGCTTCGATCTTCTTTGGCTGGCCCATGATCGTGCTCTCCCCGTTCTTTGCCGCAGGTCCAGTTGCTGTGTGGATGATGGCGTTCTTTCACTATCGCCGCCAGTGGATGAGCCCGAACCCTGTTGAGTTCTATGAGCTTGAGCAAGTCCAGTTCGTGATTAAAGCCACGGATGCCAGAGACAGTGAGGAAACTTCCACTCCTGTGCTGGTCGGTAAAGGCACATTCAAAGTTCTCTCAGAAGACTCCAGATCTGATGCTGAGAATGCAGGTATCGAGAAATGAACCGACGAAGAGTTCTTCCCACTGCCGTCCTGCTCTTACTAGCCATCTCTTGCCATAAGCAGGCACCAACTCCCCGCCAAGTCATCATTCTGCTAGATGTCAGCGGGAGCATTGAACCTGACGCACAAAAGGAGGCTATGGCTGGCATCCAGACATTAGCAGGTCGCCTTGAACGTGGTGACAGTATTACTCTGATTCCCATTACCGGTGACGCAGCAACCGAAAGCTCTGGCAAAATTCTGCGTTTGGAGCGCCCGGTACAACGCGAGACCTTCGATGCCGATCTGCAAAGGTTCAAGGCTGATGTATTGGAATCCACCGAAACCATCAATGTCGAGCAGCTCAAGCACCCCGGTTCCATGACCGATATCATGGGTGCGCTGCGCGTAGCCAGTGAGGAGATCGCGATGGACCAGAACCAGCACAAAGCAACTGTGGTTGTGCTGTCGGATTTCATTGAAGAGGACGGTGCAATCAATTTCAAGACTGATCCAAGGTTGACGAGCAAAACCAATGCGGAGTTGCTGGCTGATGAGTGGTCGAACAACGGTTCAATCAAGCTACAAGGTGTTCAAATTCTATTAGGGTCGATTCGCAGTAAAGACCTTGGAAAATTATCCCAGTCACGCAAAGAAGCTATTACAGAATTCTGGAAAGAGTATTGCTTGAAGATCGGAGCACACGCTAACTTCGTCATTGACGGAATCGGGATGATGCAAACCGGGCTGAAGTAGCACCACCCCCCTCACCATTCGGCAGCAAACCATTTACTTTCAACAACTTAGGAGCAATTCATGATTATGGAACAGTACGCTTTATCAGTAGATAATGCATTCTTCTTCACCTGTGCCATTTCGGGACAAATTCCGGATTTCCAGAATTAGAACAGTCCTAAATATTTTCCCGAGTTGGAACTACTCCAGGTAGGATTCCGGAAATCCACAGAAATTTGCAGTTGAAGCCCATTTTGCGCAAACAAAAAACTTGACATTTACAGTTCTGTGGTAAGATGCAAGCCTAAATTTGAAACAATTTAAAAAAGAAAGAGTTTCAAACAACCTATTTGTAAAAGTTGGTGTCTAATTTCACCAACTGTTTTCGCATAACAATGCGACAGTACATAAAACGAAGGGTGGAACAGTTCTACCGCTCATGTCCACATTGTGTGTTCTTTTATTTTGCATTGGAGGAAGTCTATATGCGCAATATGAGTATTAACACATTATTAAAACTGTCATCACTAATTGCAACTGTCTTTCTAGCCAGTCTGATTGGCCAAACACAAGCGACTAATTCTGGTTCCCAGAGTCCATTCGTAGCGCGTGAAGCACAGTCACTGTTCATTTCTCACGTTAAACCAAAAATGCAATTGGCTACTACGACGGCAACAAGAGACCCACACGCCGTTACATTACTCACACAAGCGTTGAATGTTGCTGGCAGCACTGCGACAGTTAGCGCCATCCAGGACTTCACCGCCACAGGCAATGTCACTTATTACTGGAACGAGTCAGCCCTGGGGACAGTAACCGTGAAAGGCCGCGGCCTACGTCAGTCACGCATTGATGCTTCTGGTAAGAGTGGAGTGCAATCATGGGTGATCAATAATGACAAAGCATTCCAGAAATCACCGGATGGAAGTATTTTGCCACTGCCCACTCAGAATACCGTGAGACCCGTGAGCGCTACTTTTCCATTGCTTGAATTATTCAGTGTCATTCAAGATACAACTGTAAGCGTATCTGACGGTGGACTTGTAACGCAAAATGGCCATCAAGTACACGACATTCAGATCCAGAAAACATTTCCTGCGAATAGCGATCCTGTAGGGTATCTCAGCAAGATCTCGAAAGCACATATCTTCGTTGATGCAAATGATTTAACAATCCTTAGTATCAAAGACACTGTCTATCCGAGAAATGGCGGGCCGGGAGAGTATACACACGAGATGCAATTTTCAAGTTACCAGACAGTAAACGGGGTTCTCGTTCCCTTTACCGTCACCGAATTGGTTGCTGGTCAACGAACTGCAATATTTCAATTTAATCAAATCAGCTTTAACACTGGCCTCACGGATTCAGATTTTCAATAAGTAAAACGTTTGATGAACTCATAACTCAAGATGAACCTTAGTTTTGTTGACTTGGAAAGGGGAAAGAAAATGGCCATTATACAGAGATCGGATTGGACAAGGTGTAAATGTCGGAATGTGAAGAATCAATCCATGATGATTTGGTTGTTTGCCGGTGTACTTTGTTTCTTGGCCTTTTCCAGCAGCGTGTCTCACGCACAAGGTTATCTCACTGCGAGCGGCACTCCGACTTTTGTTGCCCCATCAGCCGTGGAGCAGGGATTTACTGACAATGCAAATGGGAACTTGCACTTGGAATGGTCCTTTGGTTCCTATACCCAGAGAGCCAGCAATCAACCTATGGCGGTGAGGTATGTGTACGACAGCAACATGATTTGGAACTATGGATGCGGGCTATCTAGCTGTCAGTGGGCTCCGAGCAACGCCAACGGATATGGCTGGCGTTTGGCGACTAATGGTGGCTTTCTTAACGGACTGAATTGTGGATCGAATGGCTGTTCGGAATGGGTCTTCACCGATACAGTTGGCACTAATAGGTATTTTAATGTCACTTTAAGTACTTGTCCGGTTGCCAACGCTTACGCAGCAGACTCTTCGGGTTATATGTTGAACCTTTGTCAAACCGGAATCTATGCTCCGGATGGCACATTAGTTTATTCTGCTCAGTATCTACAACCGGCAAGTCCAGGAGCTGAAGATTCGAATGGGAATTACATTATCTGGGGTGGAAGCAAAGATACACTTGGCCGTTCGTTGCCATATTATGCCTCCGGTTGTGGTCAAAACCAAGCCTGCTATAACGTTCCCAATTCTCAGGGCGGCACATCAACATATACGGTAACGACAGCGACAATCCCAGTGCATACGAATTTCGGTCAATCTGGTGTGAATGAGTTTACGGGAAGCATGACTGTTGTAACAAGTATCGCCTTACCGGATGGAACAAGTTATGGATTCACATACGACTGCGATTCAACCACAGGGAACCCCGCTTGCGGATCGCCAGGGGGGCAGAGCGGCTACTTTGGTCTAGTCCTAAGTATGACACTTCCAACAGGTGGTACGGTGTCATACGGATACACAACATTCAGCGATTCTTACAGCAACATGACTAGATGGCTCAACTCACGAACATCAGGGGGTGGAGTTTGGAGTTATAACCCACAAGTGATTTCAACCTGCAATGCGACCCAGTTTGGATCTGCATGCCAGCAAAAGGTAACAGTCACACAGCCGAATGGGGAATATGCTGTAACCACTTTCACTCTTAACAATGGAGCGTGGCCTGTTCAGGTTCAGTCCTATGATTCATCATCAAATCTACTATCCACAATGAACAACACTTATGATTTTTCCAATGCTTGCCCATTCACCAATTGTGTCGGTGATGCTTTTATTCGCCTATTAACTGCGCAGACGACAGTTTCCATTCCGTCAGGTAACATCACAAAGCAAACCATATTGCAGTATGACAACATAAATTACGGAAATATCACTGCCAAACAGGAATGGGGATATTATTCCGGCACTTCGCCGAGTTTCCCTTCTACACCAGACCGAGCAACTTACATGTCATATCTCTATTACACAGGAACAAACAATATAAACCGGCCTCTGAGCGTGACACTTTGCAACAATGCCGGTACCAATTCAACTTGTACTGGTGGTGGGAGCATAGTCCAGCAAACGCTCAATACATATGACAGCTACTCAAATGGATGTCCGTCTGGATTAGTGTCCGTCAGTGGCATTCAAAACCATGATGACACAAACTATGGGAGCAGCAATACAATGCGCGGTAACGTGACCATGGTTCAGCGGTTGGTCAGCGGATCGACTTACCTGACGGCCTTTCAATTGTGCTACGACACCACAGGCCAAGTCACCCAGCAAACCGACCCGAAAGGAAATGTCACAACTTACAGCTATACGGACAGTTTCTATTCCGACAATGGAACTAATTCACTCACACCCTATACACCTTCTGTGCCAACAAACGCGTACGCAACCAGCATCACTCAACCGATCATCGGGACAACCGCAATTGGATACTATTATGGTAGCGGTAATCAAGCGTATTCAACCGATCCGAACGGTGCGAATAGTTATTCCCATTTCATGGATCCCTTTGATCGCTCCACTGAAAATGATTACGCACTAGCAGGTTGGGATAAGACAGTTTATACATCAGTGACCCAATCGGATTCATACGTAGCAGTAGGCGATACTACCCCCTCACAAAACTGTCAGAGTTGCCAGCACAAACAAGTAATGTTGGACAGTTTGGGAAGGAAAGTCACAGAGACTAGTGTGAATAATCCCGTCGGTGCTGTAAGTATAAACACAGCGTACGACGCGAATGGCCGCATTTATAGTGTGAGTCACCCTTCAGTGGGCTCCGGCACGGTATACGAGTACTACCACTATGATGGGTTGGATCGCACGTACCAAAACATCCATCCCGACAATCAATACATAACGGCACTTTATGGAGCGGCAGTTGTTCCAGGTGGCGTGAGTTCACAACAGGGTTCGCCAACGACTTATGGTTACGGCTACCCGGTACTATACACAGATGAAGCTGGCACTGCGAGGCAAGAGTGGATTGATGGTTTTGGCAGAATCATAGAAGTGGATGAACCGAATTTGCAATCACCTGTCGCCACGTTTTATACATATGATGCGGCAGACAATGTGACACAGGTTGTGCAAGGAGTGCAAACTCGGACGTATGTTTACGATGGTCTTTCTCGACCTACCGCAATATGGACACCAGAAGCAAATTCAGTATTTCTCTCTTATACGGTTACTAACACCTTGTGTAGTGGAGATTCGAATAGTGTCTGTCAGGAAACTGACGCACGGGGAGTAGCCACGACTTTTTCTTATGATGCGTTGAATCGCTTGGTGGGGAAAGTTTACTCAATACCTCAGGGAAGTAAAGTAGCTGCGATGCCAAACGTATGCGTTCCTGCTGGAACCTCACTGCCTCAACAGAATGTGTGCTTCAATTATGACCAAGGCGGTGCGGCTGCATTTGCTCTTGGCCGACTGACGCAAATGGTTGATACAACCGGTTCTGAAAGCTACACATACGACAAAGCAGGTCGAGTTACGAATCTTTCGAAGGTTGTAGGCACGAAAACCTACCCGATCAGTTATCAGTACAACGCCGGCGACGAACTTACCCAAATCACTTATCCATCAGGGCGGGTCGTACAGTTTAGCTACAATGTAGTCGGCCAAGTTTGTGAAGCCGCAACCCAAACAAGCGGCTGTGGCACTTCCGCCAGTCCTTTTGCGACAGGATATACCTACAACCCGAACGGGAAACTCACAGGATTTAACTACGGCAATGGTGTTGCCGCTACTTATAACTATTCGACGAACCGCTCGCAGCTTTCTTCTCTGAGCTATACGAAAGGGACACAAACGCTCTTCAGCTTGAATTATTGGTATCAGCAAGACCCTATGAATTGCCCAAACGGAAATAGCGTGGGAAATAACGGCAAGATTCAGTGTATTGCCGATGGTGTGGATTCCGGCCGGACGACGAACTATACATACGATGTACTTGGCCGGTTGAGCACCACTGTTACGAATGGCTCGACAGGTTTCCCCAGTTGGGGCCTTGCCGAAACTTATGATCGGTATGGTAATCGCTGGTCACAGGCCGTCACTGCTGGTAGTGGCCCTTCCAATTCGATATCGTTCGGTAACCCTGGTGGGGCACAGACTAACCATCCTGATGGATGGTGCTTCGATGCCAGCGGAAATTATCTAGGCAATCAAGGAACCTGCCCTCCCACAAACCCTCTTTATACCTTCGATGGGGAAAATCGACTGACTTACATCTATTCACACGTTCTCGGGGCGTCAACGACCTTCGGGTATGATGGCGGTGGAACGCGCGTGACCTATTTTAAGTCCACTAGAGCTAACACCGTGTACATCTTTTCGGGGTCACAAGATATCGCGGAATACGATAATGGAGCATTGCCATCTTCGCCCTCGCGTGAATATATCTACTCGGATTCTGTTCTGGGGTCTGGATTATTAGCCACGATCACGGGAGGTTCCTCTCCCACGACCACTTATTTCCATCCTGACAATCTTTCCTGGCGAATAAGCACGGACGGTACTTCGGGTAGCCCTACTTATGGCCAAGTGAACGGTTTTCAAGGTAACTACCCATTTGGGGAATCCTGGTACACATCAAATGGAACGGAATTTGTTTTCACGAGCTACCAGCGTGGAAATGGCTTGGACTATGCATTGGCACGGTATTATGACAGCACATCAGGCCGATTTTGTTCGACGGATCCTCTGGGTGGACAGCTTGAAGATCCGCAGACTTGGAACAGGTATACGTACGTTGAGAACGACCCAATCAATATAACCGACCCTAGCGGAAAAGGATTTCTAAGTTGGCTTGAGTTAGCCTTATCGATATTAGCTAATTTTATTTTTCCAGGATCGGGCACCCCTGAATTTGCAGGGTTGGGAATAGATATGACAGGCGCATCGGATTTAGCAACTTTTGGTGCAATAGTTCATGCAGGCATGGAGACAAATAATTTCCAACAGAAGCAGCCGCAAGCACCAAAAGGCTATACTCCCTGTGCTCCCATTCTATTCCTAATTAAGGCTCCTGCGCCTTGGCAGGCTAAGAATAAGGGTGGAGCTGCCGGTGTCAAAAATGTGAAAGCTCCAGGCAATGTCGCATACAATCCAGAAGACTTTGGACTCAATACCGCAGAAGCTCAAGCACTTGACAAGAGCAAGACCCCGATTCTCTTTCAACCTGACTGGTCTAAGGCAGAAATTCCAAGGCAAGATGGTACAGGCACTGTGACACCTGCACCGAAAAGGGGGTTACCACAGGTTCCGAAGGGCTTGCCCACTTCGCAAAATGCGACTCTGAAGGGCAGAGACACTCTTGGCGGGGCGGGCGGCGCGGATAACCCTCCCAATACCATAGACGAGTATGGTTATAAGAGAGGTAGTGACGCTCAGCACGCAACTAGAAGAGTTCCAATCACGGTCTACATTCCAATTGGATCACCGGCAAATTGCCCGAAGTAAGAACGCAAAAGGAGAGTTTTCATAGGAAGGTACATGCAATGAGATTCTTGATGGGAATAGCGACAATAATGATCCTAGCACTTACACATGCCTGGGCCGATCCTTGTCCTGACATCGGCAAGCCAGGTATCTGGGCGAGAACGGCAACATATTTATGCTCTCGAGCAACAGATAGTGGGTTTGTGCGTGATATACGCGTGTTTTCGCCCGACAAGAAGAAGTTCGTACACATCGTGAACAACCATTGGATTGTCGAAATTGGAACTAAGAGATTGGAAACCGGGGATAAAGACTCATATGTATCGTTTTATCCTGCTGAGTTATCTTGGTCTCCCGATAGCAAAGCTTTTTATATCACTCAAAGCGATGCTACCAGCGAGATTAACGGTTTTCATACAGAAGTATTCTTCGTCAGTGAAGATGCTGTTACAAAAGCGCCCGACATCAATCAGCCAGTACATAATCGTTTTGATCACCATCATCAATGTTCTTTGAAATTTGATCATAATAGTGAGGTTCGTGAGCGAAATTTCAATATCGCTGCCTTAGGATGGGATCGTAATTCAAGCCAGTTGCTTGTAGTCGCGGAAATCCCCGCCGATAGTGATTGCGGTAGTCGTGGCTATTTTGGTGGCTACTTGTTGAATGTTGCTGAGACGCGGATAACCGGTGAGTATAGTCCCCACGAGTTAATAGCCAGATGGCGAGCTGCAATTGGTCAAAGACTCAGGGAAAATTACAGGGCGATGAGTCTTTCAGAACAGCGAGAAAACCCCTAGTATCAAAAACTCGTCTGTTGTCTGTGCTAGGCAATGACCTGACCGGCATTTTTTATACCAAGTGGAATGAGAGAACCCCCGAAAGGAGGGGCCTAATATGAACCGCTTTGTGAAAGAGAGGTGAGTAGGTATGGAAGTCTATTTAGCAAAGGTATTTGCTTGGTTGGCTACAGTTCTCTGTGCCTTGGCCTCGGCGCGCTGTGCATTTGTGTTTGCAAAAGAT
>Ga0207022_10056_pt1 | contig 31276 bp, 25 predicted proteins | sample Alteio_BWMinCont_46_FD_153307 | JGI IMG/M metagenome (GOLD analysis project Ga0207022, IMG submission 153307) | Enriched cells from forest soil in Barre Woods Harvard Forest LTER site, Petersham, Massachusetts, United States -... | ecosystem: Environmental > Terrestrial > Soil > Temperate forest >... | reverse complement strand
GGCCGTGCTGTTGGCCGTGCCCATGTTCGTCAGCAGCGTCTGCTGCGATTTGCGATATGAATCGAAGTCGCGCTCGGCCTGCTCGAGGCCGTCGAAATGGCGTTTCGGGACGACGTATTGCTGATAGATCGACTCGTACGAGTTGCGCTTGCCGGCGTTGCTGGTGATTCCGACAAGATGATCTTTGAGGAAACGCGAGACGCGCGAGGCAACTTCGCGCAGCCAGCGGCGGGCCTCTTGCCAGTCGCGCTTATCTTGCGAGTCGCCGCAGCGCGCCTCTTCGGGAGACATGTCGCGGTTGAGCGAATTGATCCGCAGCAGGGTCGCATTGAGCTGTTTGGCCGCGGCCATCAGTTGCAATTCGATCTGCAAGCTGGCGTTCCAGTCGGCCTCCATCCGCGAGAACACCCCGGCCTGCGTCCCCTGCGAGGCTGAGACCGGCGCGGCCGCCGACGGCGCCATCTCCATCGGCAAGGCACGCAGATAAATGCCGATCGTGGGATCGGCCGCCATTCCCGGTTCCGGAATTTGAAAATCCCAGGCCGGATTCGTCAACTGCTGGCCGTCGTACGAGACGCCGTACAGAGACCAGACCCCGACCTGCCGCGGATCGACCCCCAGCGCATGCAAGATCGTCCGTAGCGTCAGCGGTTGTCGGCGAGCGGGAGAGCGAAACGTCTCCTCGGGAATTTGCAGGCACAGTCCCTGCGGCGCAGTGGGCGGCTTGAACCACGCCCAGAAAAAACTGTGCGGGTCGTCGGCGAGAGGAATTGGTTCCCAGGCTGTGGAAGGCAGGCGCTCCGCGATGTGCATGGTTCAATTCTGTCAGGACCGCTCAGAAGTCGCAATCTACCCTGCTGGAGTTCGCGAGGGGCTGCATTTTGTCTAAAGAAACTGGTTTCGCTGCGGTTAATTGCCACATTCCAGTTGCGGTTGGGAAATACGTGGAAACAGCTTTTCAAGAAAAGGAGCGACTCATGTTGCGTGAACAGATGCGTTCGGGCATCGACCATGTGGGTTTGGCATTACGGGAACCTGAGGAATTCGCCCTGCGATGGGCCCGCGGAGACGTACGCTATCCCTGGTGGGTCTGGCTCGCGCTGATGCTGACTGCCGTGCTGGGGACAACGACATACGGCATGACGATGGGGCTTTTGGGTGGAACGGCTGAAGTGTTCCACAAGGGACTGCTATGCACGCTGGCGGCAGGCCTGGCGTGGGGAATTCCGCTGCCGGCGCTTTACATTCTGAACAGCCTTTCCGGGGCACGGTTGTCGGCGGCCAGCACGCTTCTGGCGGCGCTCGTCACGACCAGTTGGGGAGGTCTGGCGATGATCGCGTCGATTCCGATCAACTGGTTCTTTTCCACCGCCGTTCCACAACAGGGGTTTGTGCTGCTGGTCAACCTGACCGTCTTCGCGGGCGTGGGCGTGGCCATGATTGACGTTTTTCAGCGCGTCATGGTGCGGCTCGAGCCCGACCGCGAAAGGCCCCCCACCTGGTGGCTCGTGCTGGTCGGCACGATCGGCTGTGAACTGTTCTATTTCTTCGGACTGTTCCATTTCACGATTACAACAGCAGGAGGATGATCCCATGCAGACTGCTTCCGAAATCCGCCAGAGGCTGAGCGGAGTACATTCAACCAATGTCGCGGCGGCATGCGCGGCCGTCGCGCCGACCGACCCGACACAAACCACCAGTCACGACGACCAGGCGCTCGACGAGAATTTCCTGGTCAGCGTCCCGGCGCCGCGACTGTTCGACCTGATTGAGCTGATTCTCAAGGACCGACCTCGGCTGGAACGAATCATTCGCGACCCCTCGCTGGCGGGAGAACTGATCCCGCGATTTCTTGCTATTTCGCTGATGGGCTTTACGTTTTTCGGGGTCTCACTGGCGATTATCATCTCGGCCGTCGGCGTCCGAATCGACCTGCTGTCGATCAAAGACGCATTGGAAGGAACGGCCCCGGCGCTGATGAACTTCAACCACGGCCAGTCGCTGGCTGCTTTCGGCGTGGGACAGTTCATAACCGCCGGCGTGCGATTGATCGCCGCATACGATCTGGGACTGATCGCAGCGGCTGGAGTCTGCCTTCCCAGCCTGTACTTTTACGGTCTGCTCGCCGGCGTTCCGATGTCGATGCCCCGCGTGACGATCCACACACTCAAAGGAATGGCAACCAGCGCCACGGCGCTGGTCGGAATTTTGCCGATCTATATGGCCTTCAGCCTCGGGGCCGCGGTGTTTGACGTACCGGGCCTGCTGGTCGACAGCGTTCTGCGAGTGGGGCTGATCTTGCCATTCGGCGCCGGTCTGTTCGGCGCCCATTCGTTGTATGCCGGCTTCAGCGCTCTGACGGGGTCGTTGCCCCCCGAACGGCGCTGCCAGCGCGCCTGTCTGCTGCGCCGCCTCGTGGTCTCGTGGTCGGTCTGCTACGCCGCCGTCACACCCGTCATGATTTACACGCTCTGGGAATATTTGTCACGCACAGCCTGAGCCTGAAAGGAAACGAGCATCATGGGAATATTTACACGCGTCAGCGACATTATTTCGGCAAACCTTAACGATATCGTAGAGCGATTCGAAGATCCGGAAGCCATGCTCCGCCAGGCGATTCGCGAAATGGATGCCGCCATTGCCCGCACGATGGAAGCGACTGCACGAGCCATCGCCGACGAACGCCTGACTGAACGCGAGGTCGCCCGGCATCGCGAACAATCGGCCGAGTTGTTCGTCGGCGCCAGCGCGGCCGTGGCGCGCGGCGACGACGAAACGGCCCGCCGCCTGCTCGCCCGCCGCCAGGAACATGAAAAGCTGGTTGCCGCCCTGGAGGACAATCTGGTCAAAGTGCGCTCGACCACCGGAAAGGTCCGCCGTCAGCTCGACGTGATGCGCGCTGGCCGGTCGGAAGCTCAACGCACGTTGCACGTCCTGATCGCCCGCGACCGTGCTGCCGCGGCGCGACGCGAATTGGCAATCGGGCAAGTCGATTGCGAAGGTGAAGTCTCCGGCCTTTCCCGTTTCGACCAACTGCGAAGCAAAATCGAGCGCCGTGAAGCCGAAACGGATGCATTCCTCGAACTGGCTGCCGTCGGCGACGTCGAGGCTGCTGAATCCGATACCGCTCACGAGGTCGAATCCCAGCTTCAGGCGATCAAAGACGAGATTGTTGCGGGTCGCGTTCAACGTTGAGGGATCAATTCATCATGGGATTCACCGAAACCATCGTGTTTTATCTTCTGTTCGGCGCCGGCATTGCCGCGGCAATCGCGCTGGATCGACAACGCGAACCGCGAACCGGCCGGCTGTTTCGTGTGGTCACGGCGGTTTTTTTCTGGCCGCTGTACGTGCCGATTCTGCTGGATCGGCCGTTACGATTCGAATCGGCGGCGACGACGGCCCATCCCTTGCAGGGGACCCAGGTCGACCTGTATGCGACGACCATCGCCCAAGTCGACACCGAGCTCGAATCGGCCCTCGACAGCCTGGACGGCTGGGCCGAGAACGTGCTCGCCCGCGAGCAAGACCGCTTCGCCGAGTTACGGGCCGCCTGGCGCTCGCAAGCCGATCGAATTCGGCAACTTGACCGGCTCTTGGCGGCGACGGTGGGTCAGGCAGGTGAATCAAAATCCGATTCGCCACTCGCTGCCGGTGTGACCGGCAACGTCCGGTACCGGCACAGCGAACAGGCTCGTCGCGAGAATCTCGAACGCCTGCGCGCGGTCCGGCAACGACTGCATGACGATTTGATGGGGACGCTGGCCTGGGTGCGGGAGCTGGTCAGCATGATCCATCTGGCAAAGTTTACGGGCGCACCCGCGTCGCGCGCCGCAGAGCTCGTCGCTCAAATTGCGACCGCCGTCGAGGGCCTGTCCGAGGTTACACAAGGGAGCGACGAGGGCGTCCTCAGTCACTCGTCGCATGAAGGCAATACGGCATAGCGGGGGCCTAAAAACCCGGCACCGAGTACTCAGTACGCAGTACGCAGTACCGAGTAGATGGTACTGACAACTCACCACTCACCACTCACCACTCACCACTCACCACTGACTACTGACTACTGACCACTGACCACTGACCACTGACCACTGACTCTGTAATCTCCTGTTCAGCTCTTCCGTCCTGTCAATACGCAGACGAGCAAGCCGGCGGAGCGGCATCGCCGGTCGCACTGTCAGTTTGGCATTACCCTGTGCAACGGTCAGTACCTGGCGTGTGTGTCAATTTGGCAGCACCGGAAACAAGTTTGAAACTCCTCGCATGTTCCCGGCATCTCCGCATCTTGAATCGCAGTAATTGCTTGCGTTCAATCCCCCGACGTTCAATTGGCTGCGGTACAGGCTTTGCATCAAGTAGAACATGAGTCGTGCGGCCTTGGCTGCTCCTTTAACTTCGATGGAAATCGGTCGAAGGCCGCGCTGGGATTTTATTCGGTGAGGTCGTGTTATGCCCGTGTTTCGCTGGGGTGAATCGTGGGAACCGCTGCGCGATCTGGAGCGCCAGGTCGACCGGCTTCTCGAAAGTCTCCCGTTTCCGTTTCCTGTCATCCGCTTCGAACGGCGGTTTCCGCCGGTCAACCTGTACGAGCTCGACAACGAGTTCCTGCTGACTGCGGAGCTTCCGGGAATTTCCTCTGCGAATCTGGAACTGACGGTGAGCGGCGGCATACTGACTCTCAAGGGCAAGCGACCGGCTCCTGCAGGGATCGCGGATGATCGCTTTCGCCGGCACGAACGGATGTGGGGCGCCTGGGAGCGATCATTGAGTGTCCCCGAGCGAGTTCAGGAAGACAAGGTTTCAGCCGAGTTCGCCGACGGCATTTTGCAGATTCACCTTCCGAAGGCGCCTGAAACCAAACCGCGGAAGATCCAGGTTGTTCAAGGGAACAGCGAATGAGCAACGATAAAAACGGCTTGTCACAGATACCGGTCAATCCAACGCCAACCCCGACCGAGACAGTTCTGCCGGCGACGCCCGCGCCAGATCGCACGCTGTTCACCCCGCCGATCGACATCTACGAATCGGATGAGGGACTGGTGCTCATCGCCGACCTGCCGGGCGTATCGGTCAAGACGCTCGAATTGCAGGTCCAAAACAACAAACTCACGTTGCTGGGACGGGTGACGAACCCGGCCCCGGCAAACGCCAGACTGCTGCACAAGGAGTACGAAGAAGGGGACTTTCTACGGTCGTTCATTCTCAGTGAAGATGTCGACCACGAGCGGGTCACGGCGCGACTTAACGACGGCGTGCTCGAAGTGGTCTTGCCCCGTGCCGCGAAATCAACGCCCCGGCGAATTGAAGTGAATACGGATTAAGAGCTACCCCGGTGGGCCTTGTAAAGACTCGACCCACCCTGCACGACTTTGCCGATCAATTCTCGAGTCCACATTTCAGGAGCCCGCCGATGTCCGTGTCCTCGAACTCTCCCGAATCGAAATGCGAATCTCCTGCGGAAAGGCTCCGCGATGTCGTCGCCGGATGGATCGACCTGGTCGCCAGCCAGGGAGAACGGGCGATTGACGCGTTCGGCATGCGCCCGCCTGGAAAACCCTGGGTCCCCCATGCCGACGTTTTGGAATCGGCAGAGCATGTCGTGGTTCACGTCGATCTGCCAGGGGTTGATCCCCAAACGGTCGAAATCTTGCTGGTGGGAAACATGCTGACGGTCAAGGGCGAACAGCCGGCGCACGCGATGCGAACCGACGAAACAGTTCATCGCAGCGAAAGGCCCACCGGAACGTTCTCGCGCTCGATCGCTCTGCCCGTCGCCGTCGATCCGGAAAAAGTCTCAGCCGAATCGAAGCACGGCGTGCTGACGATTACCCTGGCCAAAGAAGAGCGAGTCAAGCCGCGTCACATTCCAATCGGCGTGAAGACGTCGTAGGTCTCGCCTGCCGGGCGTGACCTCATGCGCAATCTAATACCGCAGGCTCGCCGGACAACCTATTCGGTGCGAACTGGAGTGCGTAGTGGTCCGTCTACGGCAAAATGTCATGCATCTGTCATGCGGTCGGAATTCTCACGAATTCCGCTACGCCTGGGATGAAGCGGAATTCGTGAGAATTCCGCGTCTGACATTTTGCGATGGACGGACCAGTAGGTCTGGCACAGCCTGACCTGCGAACTCGTTGAATTTCCAGACCACGGACGGCAGTCCGTGGGCGTTCTTAAGGCTCGCTATTGGGCGGCAGTGGTATCGCCCCGGGGGCCGGCGTGCCTTTGCCTTCGCGGATGTAATCGGCCCGCATGCGGGCGTATTCTTCGGGCGTCAGTTGATCCGGATTCGACGCAACGCCGGCCCGGGCCTCTTCGAAATACCGCGTGAGATAGGGCACGCACCATCCGCAGCCTGTCCCGGCGCCGCCGCAATCGCTGATCTGGCTGGCGACCCGCGGCTGATGGATGCGGATGAAGTTGAGGATCTTCCGCTTGCGGATGTGAAAGCAATAGCAGATGGTGTCGTCGAGTTGCACGAAGCAGAGTTTCAAAAAGAGGGCGGATTGCCGATTGATCGCCAGCGGACGATTTACCCGAATTATAGACGGATTCGGGGCGTATGGATAATCCGAGTGTAGACGGGTTTCTCCGAAACCCGCGCGTCGAATGTCGACCAACGTGTCCTATGCCAGCCAAGAGCCGCTGGTCGGGACGGAGAGCGGGATAGAGAGAGACGGACGGTTCCTGAGAAAATCCGAAAAAGTCCAATCGGGTTTCGGAGAAACCCGACTACACTTTCAAAACACCGGCGCAGGCTGAAGCCTGAACTCCAACAGCTCTCGCAATTTCGTGCGCGGACATGTAGGCTCATTGACGACGTGACGAAAACGTGATGCCGTACTTCAAAAGGGGTCATCGATGCACCGGCGGATCAAAATGAGCAATGTTGCGAAGGCTCTGGTGCTCGTTGCGACGTCGGCCTTCTGTTCCATTTTCCACGCCGGCGAACCGAATTCACACGAGCGCGAGTCGCGATTTCGCGGGCCTGTCGCTCTCGTGCTGCTCGACGAGGGAAAACTGCTGCTGACGGCCAATCGCCGGTCGGGAAGTATTTCAGTGATCGACACCGAAGCGAGTCGCGTGACGGACGAGATTTCGGTCGGGAAGAAGTTGTCGGACCTCGTCGCAGTCCCTGGTCGTGACCTCTTGCTGGCAACCGATGAAGAGTCGCACGAGGTGATCCTCATCACGCGCCAGAATTGCGCGCTCAGCGTGATCAGCCGCTTGCCGGTCGCGGCTTATCCGGTCACCATCGCGGTCAATCCCGATGGCACACGCTGCTTCGTCGCTTCGCTCTGGTCGAGGCGACTGTCGATCATCGATCTGCGCGGCCCAACCGCTGGGAAGGAAGCCCCCGGCCTCGCGATTGTCAAAGTCCTTCCTTTGCCGTTTGCCCCGCGAATGCAGCTCTTCGTCAATCAACCGGACGAACGACTGATCGTCGCCGACGCATTTGGCGGGCGGCTGGCGGTCATCGACCTGGCGCGCGGCGAGACCGACAACGTTCGCGAACTGCCCGCACACAATATTCGCGGACTGGCTGTGAACGGCGACGGCAGTCGACTGCTGGTGTCCCACCAGATCTTGAATTCTCTGGCGCGGACGACTCCCGATGACGTGCATTGGGGCATGCTCATGGGAAACATCGTGCGTTCGTTGAAACTGCACAATGTCCTCGACAAAGAAAAAGAGAGCGACGTGCTGCGGGAGAGCGTGGTGCATCCGGTGGGCGAAGCCGGCAATGCGGCTGCCGATCCGGCGGAAATCGCACTCGCAGCCAAAGGTCAATTTGCCGTCGCTCTGGCTGGCGTTGGGGAAGTTGGCCTCTTCTCGGAAGCCGATTCGAACATGCGCCGCGTGACCGTCGCAGGCCGTCCGGCAGCGCTCGTCGTCTCGCCCGATGGCAGCCAGGTTTACGCCGCCGATGAGCTTCGCGACGCGATCTCGGTTGTGAGCGTCGCTCCGGCCGCGAAGACGGCCGAGATTTCACTCGGGCCGCAACCCGAGTTGAGCGTCGCCGACCAGGGCGAGCGGCTGTTCTACGACGGCCGGCTCTCGCACGACGGCTGGATGAGTTGTCACAGTTGTCATACCGACGGGCACAGCAACGGGCTCCTCAACGACAACCTGGGGGACGGCGCATTCGGGGCCCCCAAGCGAGTGCTGTCGCTGTTGGGAGTTGGCCAGACGGGCCCCTGGGCGTGGAACGGCGAAATGCACGATCTGGAAACGCAGATCAAGAAATCGGTGGAGACGACCATGCGCGGCAAGTCTCCGCGTGGCGAACACGTGCAGGCGCTGGCCGCGTTTTTGAAGACGCTGCCCGCTGCTCCGCCGATTGATTGTGCAGGAAACGTGGATCCCGAGTCGGCCGCCGCTGCCTCGATCGCACGGGGCAAAGTGCTCTTCGAGACCAGACATTGCACGCGATGTCACGTGCCCCCCGAGTACACTTCGCCGGCCACCTTCGACGTGAGCCTTAAAGACGAGGCTGGCTATTCGAAGTTCAATCCCCCGTCGCTGCGCGGGGTCAGTCAGCGCGACGAATTATTTCATGACAACCGGGCCAAGTCGCTCGCAGACGTTTTGACCCGATTCAAGCACCAGTTGGATGAAGACTTGCCGGCCCACGATCTTTCCGACCTGCTGGCGTTTTTGCGGAGTTTGTGAAGTTCCCGTTGATTGCCCTCGTTCCCAAGCTCCGCTTGGGAACGCCACGTCTCGAAGCTCTGCTTCGCGGATTGGCAACATTGCTCGAAACGTGCAGTGCTGAAGTTCGTAGTGGTCCGTCTATCGCAAAATGTCAGACACGGAATTCTCACGAATTCCGCTACATCCCAGGCGTAGCGGAATTCGTGAGAATTCCGACCGCATGACAGATGCATGACATTTTGCCGTAGACGGACCACTACCCCAACTCGAGGAGCCACGGATGAAACACAGATTAAGCACGGATTTTACGATGGTTGGCGCAAATCCGCGTTTAATCCGCGTTCCCTCCGTGGCTGGATCTTACTTCTTATTTTCGTGTCACGCCGGCGACTTCCGCTTCGGCCGATACATGTGCGTGGCCTGCCCGAAAACCGCTTCGGCGGCTTCCATCAGCGTTTCAGACAGCGTGGGGTGCGCGTGTATCGTGTCGGCCAGATCGCGCGCGACGGCGGACGTTTCGACGGCCAGAACCGCTTCGCCGATCAGTTCGCCGGCCCCGGCGCCCACGATGCCCACGCCCAGCACGCGCTCGGTCTTCGGTTCGATGATCAGTTTCGTAAGCCCCTCGGTGCGGCCGATCGATTGGGCCCGGCCCGAGGCGCCCCAGGGAAAGCGGACGACGATGATCTCGCGGTTCTCGGCCTTGGCCTGTGTTTCGGTCAAGCCGCACCAGGCGATTTCAGGGTCGGTGAAGACCACCGCCGGAATGGCCAGATTGTCGAATGCCGCCGGCTCGCCCGCCAGCGTCTCGGCGACGACTTTGGCCTCGCGCGTGGCCTTGTGGGCCAGCATCGGCTCGCCCGCCACGTCTCCGATCGCAAAAATGGCGGGGTCGGCCGTGCGGCGCTGCGCGTCGACCATGACAAATCCCTTGGCATCGGTCTGGACCTTGGTGTTCTCGAGCCCCAAGTTCTGGCTGTTCGGACGCCGGCCGATCGAGACCAGCACGCGATCGAATTTCTCTTCGGTTGCTTTTCCCTCTTCGCCCACCAATCGGGCCGTAATACCGCTTTTTTTGACATCGAGCTCTTCGACTTTGGTGCTGAGGTGAATCGCCTCAAAAAGTCCTTCGAGACGCTTTTGCAGCGGTCGGACCAGTTCACGATCGGCCCCCGTCAACAGTCCCGGCAGCATTTCGACGACGACCACCTTGGAGCCGATCGCCGCGTAGACCGATCCCATCTCCAGGCCAATATAACCTCCGCCGATGACCAGCAACCGCTTGGGGATGTCTTCGAGGGCGAGCGCTCCGGTCGAATCCATGACCCGCGGGTCGTCCTTCTGGAACATCGCGGGCACGGCCGGCGACGAACCAGTCGCCAGAATCGCGTGCTTGAATTTTATCTGGCCGGCTTTGCCATCGGGGTGCTGCAGAATCAACGTGTTTGAATCGGCGAACGTGGCGCGGGCGTTGACATACGCGACGCCCCGCGCCTGGCACAACTGACCGACGCCTCCCACCAGCTTTTCGACGACGCCGTCCTTAAAACTGCGGAGCTTGTCGACGTCGATTTTCGGAGCTCCGAAAGTCACACCCCAGTGAACGGCCTCGCGCGACTCCTGAATCAATTTGGCTACGTGCAACAGCGCCTTCGACGGGATGCAGCCGCGGTGCAGGCAGACGCCGCCCGGCTTTTCTTCGGCATTGACCAGCGTCACTTTCATCCCATGGTCGGCACACGAGAACGCCGCCGGATAGCCTCCTGGCCCCGCGCCGATCACGACGATATCAGTTTCCAGTGTCGCGGAATTTGTCATTTTTATTCAATTTACGTCAATTTGAGATTTTCAATTTACAATTTTCAATCGTCCGTGACGACGTCGACCACCTTGCACGTTGCTCATCAGCGAGTAAGGTGGGTGAGTCTTTACGAGGCCCATGCCGACTTTGTCAGGGGATTTCCGCAGGCGAGCGCGTGTCCGCACCACGACACGCGCTCCTCTGCGGAGCTTGCTGAAAACCCGCCGTGCAGAAGCTAACCCGTCGGCCGGTCGGTCACTTTTCTGTGAAGCGAATCCCGCTGTGTAACTGTTTTCAGCAAGCTCCTCCGAGTCGCGGTTAAACGATTTGACGGCATCAAGACGGACAGGTTAGAAACCTGTCCTACGACTATACCTCGCTCATGAGCTGGAACGGGTCAGAGAGCAGCCGCGACAGTTTGACGATGAACCGCGCCGCATCGGCCCCGTTGATCACGCGATGATCGTACGACAGCGAAAGCGGCAACATCAGCCTGATTTGCGGCTCGCCGTCGACGACGACCTGCTGGTGACTGGTGCGCGACATGCCCAGGATCGCCACTTCGGGGTAATTCACGATCGGCGTAAAGTAAGTCCCGCCGATCCCCCCCAGGTTCGTGATCGTGAACGTCCCCCCTTGCATGTCGGCAAGCGCCAGTTTGCGATCGCGGGCCTTCTGTGCCAGCTCGGTAAGCTCGCCCGCCAACTGCAAGACGCTTTTGGTATCCACCGAGCGAATGACAGGAACCATCAGTCCCTGTTCGGTGTCGACGGCGATTCCCAGATTGTAGTACTGCTTCAAAACCACCTCGCCGCCAGACGCGTCGTAACTGGAGTTGAACTTCGGCAAGGCCTTGAGGGCCGTGACGACTGCTTTCATCGCCAGCACGGTCATGGTGATCTTCGGTCCCCCGTCTTTCGCCGAAGCAGACTGCGAGTAACGCTTGCGCGCCGCCTCCAGCTCGGTGACGTCGGCCAGTTCATGCTGAGTGACGTGCGGCACGACATTCCAGGAGAGGCTCAAGTTGGCAGCGCCGATCCGCGTCACCTTATTCAATGGCTGCCGCTCGACCGGTCCAAACACGGAGAAATCCGGAAGGGGCGGGATGACACCCGGCCCGGAGGCGATGGCGACCGGGGCGGGTTCGGCACCTGGTTCTGCAACTGGGGCCGCCAGGCGCTCACGGACATGCGCCTGAACATCTTCGGAAGTGATCCGTCCGCCCGGGCCAGATCCTGGCACCTGATGCAAGTCGACTCCCAGTTCGCGTGCCAGCCGGCGGGTCGCAGGGCCGGCCGGCGCCGGCGCCGCCTCGTCGCCGTCGCCGTGGGGCAGGTTTCCCAACCTGCCCCACGATTGGGATGCGTGTTCGGATGCGTGTGAAGAGACGCCTCCTTTGCCGTCGCTTTGGGAAGCCGGCGCCGCGGCCGCAGATTGCGCAACCGTCGCGCTGGCGGCAGGAACCGATACCGCGGCTTTGGGCGGCGGAGCAGGAGCCCGCGCGGCAGTCGTTACGGTCGGCGACGTTTGCGAACTTTCCTGTGCGGGTTGGGAAGCCGCTTTCCCGCCTCCCACCGCCGACTCGTCAAGCGTGAGCAGCGTCGCTCCGGTCTGTACCGAGTCTCCCGGCTTGACGTGGATCTTGGTGACTTTTCCCGCGGTCGGGCAGGGCAATTCGAAGACCGCCTTGTCGGTTTCAATTTCCATGACGATCTGATCGGCCGCAATCGTGTCGCCCACGGCCACGCGGAGTCCGCCGATTTCCGCTTTGTCGATATTCTCTCCGACGGCCGGAAGATTGAACTCGATGCTCATGACGTCCTTTTATTATCAGGCACGGACGGGATTGATTTTGTCGGCGTCGATGCCCAGCGCCTTGGCGGCTTTCTGAATTATGGTCTTGGTAATCGTTCCCTCGCGGAACAATGTGCTCAGCGTCGCGAACACGATATGCGCCGCGTCGATTTCGAAATGCCGCCGCAGCTCTTCGCGCGAATCGCTGCGCCCGAAGCCGTCTGTTCCCAGCGTCACCAGGCCGCCCGGCACCCACTTCGCAATTTGCTCGGGGACGAGGTGCATGTAATCGCTGGCCGCGATAAACGGACCCTCACGGTCTTTCAACATTTCCTGTACATAGCAGGTACGCGACGCCGACGTGGGATGCAGCAGGTTCCAGCGTTCGACTTCGAGCGCCTCGCGGCGCAGCTCTTTGTAACTGGTGACGCTCCAGGCGTCGCTCGCGATCTTGTAGTCTTGCGCCAGAATCTCCTGCGCCTCGAGAACCAGTCGCAAAATCGGGCCGCTGCCCAATAGCTGCACTCGCGCCTTCGAACGGGCCACGTCGCGGGAGGCAACCTGGTACATCCCCTTGAGGATTCCCTCGGCGGCCCCCGCGGGCATGGCCGGCATCGCATAGTCTTCGTTGTACAGCGTGATGTAGTAGAAGATCGATTCCCCTTCGACGTACATCCGCCGCAGGCCGTCCTGAATAATGACCGCCGTCTCGTAAGCATAGGCGGGGTCGTACGCCAAAAGGTTGGGGACCGTCGCCGCCAACACCAGGCTATGCCCGTCTTCGTGCTGCAGGCCTTCGCCATTCAGCGTCGTTCGGCCGGCAGTCGCCCCCAGCAGAAACCCCTTGGTGCGCGAATCGGCGGCACACCAGATGAAGTCTCCCACGCGCTGAAACCCGAACATCGAATAATAAATGAAGAATGGAATCATGTTCACGCCGAGGTTGGCGTAGGCCGTTCCCGCCGCGATGAACGACGACATCGCACCGGCCTCGTTGATCCCTTCTTCGAGGATCTGGCCGTCCTTGGCCTCGCGGTAGTACGCCATCGTGCCGGCGTCGACCGGCTTGTACAGTTGCCCCGTGCTGGCATAAATTCCGTATTGGCTGAAGAAGGCCTCCATACCAAACGTGCGGGCCTCGTCGGGAATGATCGGCACGATCAGCTTGCCGATCGCCTTGTTCCGCAGCAGCGTGTTCAGCAGTCGGCCGAACCCCCCCGTCGTCGAGAACTCGCGCTGGCCGCTGCCGGCCAGCAGCTCCTGGAACTGGTCGAGCTTCGGCACCACGAGGGGCTTGAAATCAGTTCGCCGCTGGGGCAGATAGCCCCCCAGCGCCTGGCGGCGTTCATGCAGGTATTGCATCTCGGGGGTGTCGGCGGCAGGCCGGTAGAAGGGAGTCTCGGCCACATCGTCATCCGAGATCGGGATGCCAAACCGCGAGCGGAATTCGCGAAGCTCTTCGGCATTTCGCTTTTTCTCTTGATGCGTCGAGTTCCGCCCTTCGCCGCTTTCGCCCAGGCCGTAGCCCTTGATCGTCTTGGCCAGGATGACCGACGGCGCCCCTTTGTGATTGACGGCTGCCAGGTAGGCCGCGTAAACCTTTTCAGGGTCGTGTCCGCCGCGGTTGAGCTTTTTCAATTGCTCGTCCGAGAGGTGTTCGACCATTTCCCGCAACTCGGGATCTTTACCGAAAAAGTCGTCGCGGATATAAGCGCCCCCCTCGACGACGTACTTCTGGTACTGCCCGTCGACAACCTCGCCCATCCGGTGCACGAGCTTGCCGTTGACGTCGGCGGCCAGCAGCGGGTCCCACTCATCTCCCCAGATGACCTTGATGACGTTCCAGCCCGAGCCGCGGAAACCGGCTTCGAGCTCCTGGATGATCTTCCCATTTCCGCGAACGGGGCCGTCCAGGCGCTGCAAATTGCAATTGATGACGAAGATCAGATTGTCGAGCTTTTCGCGCGAGGCCAGGTTGATCGCCCCCAGCGTTTCGGGCTCGTCGACCTCGCCGTCGCCGACGAAACACCACACCTTTTGCCCAGACGTATCGACAATGCCGCGATGGTCGAGATACCGCAGGAATCGGGCATGGTAGATCGACATGATCGGCCCCAAACCCATCGACACGGTGGGAAACTGCCAGAACCCGGGCATCAGCCAGGGATGCGGATACGACGACAGCCCCCCGGCAGGGTCGAGCTCGCGGCGGAAATTGCGAAGCTGCTGCTCGGTCATGCGGCCTTCGAGAAATGCCCGCGCGTACATTCCCGGAGAGGCGTGCCCCTGAAAATAGACGAGGTCGCCCGGGTGGTCGGCCGACATGGCATGAAAAAAGTGGTTGAATCCCACCTCGTACAACGTGGCAGACGAGGCGTAGGTCGAAATGTGTCCGCCGATCGTGGTCGTCTCTTTGTTGGCCCGCACGACCATGGCCATCGCGTTCCAGCGCAGGATGCTCTTGATCCGCCGCTCGATTTCGCGGTTGCCCGGATAGCGCGGCTGCTGATCGACCGCAATCGTGTTGATGTAGGGAGTGTTGGCGGTGAAGGGAAGCATCACCCCCCGCCGGTAGGCCTCTTCCTGCAAGAGCACCAGCAATTGGCGGACCCGGTCTGGCCCTTCCCGATGCAGGACATCCGCCAGAGAATCGACCCACTCCGTCGTTTCGGCGATATCCCCCGCATATCTCACATTTTCGATCGTATTTTCTGTCATAATCTTTCTCTGAGACCGGGCGCAAAGTCCGATTATAAGCCGACAGGCAAAGTTCGGGGAAGTAAGGCGATAAAACGATTCATAACCGGCGGTAGCTGAATTCGCCAGAATTCAGTTCGCCGCCACCTTCCCAAACTCTGGCGAGCTCGGCTAGCCCGGATTATTCATGTTTGTGTAGCGGAATTCGTGAGAATTCAGGAGCGTCGTGAGACATGCGTCGGAACTCTCACGAGTTCCGCTGCAACACCATGACGACACGCCAGCCCGAATCATGAATAATCCGGGCTAGCCCGCACTTGGCCAGGAATTGTCGGCGCACCCCCATCCGAAGAATCCGCATGTTCGGCTGGTGGTCTGCCAGCACAGAAACTAGGATGAACCGAACCATGAAACGCGGAGTCGACGCCCGGGTTGACACGCCATTGACCGGCCCGCGGCTCGTCGCCGCGGATTGGTCCAACAACAGCCCAGATCACCCTGCCAACGTGCCACGGAGATTCGCATGGCTAGCAATGTCGCTTATCTCACCATCGATGGCATCCCCGGCGATTCAACGAATTCCGAGGATCCGAACTCGTTCGGGGTGTTGTCGTACAGCTTCGGCGCAGCCAACACGTTGCATTTCGTGAAAGAACTCGATAGTGCGTCGGCAGCATTTCGGGCCGCCTGCAACTCCGGACGGCACTTGAATACTGCCGTCATTAGCGGCGGTATTTCAGAAGATGCTGAATACTTAAGGATTACAATGACTGAGGTCATGGTCACGGCCGTCCAATGGTCCGGCAACGCCTCAAGCAATATCAAGCCTTTGGAATCGGTCTCGCTCGCATTTGGCAAATCCGAATCAGTCCAAGGATTCATCCCCCCGCCGCATGAGACCGTGCAGCCGGACCACCAGCACTTAATCAGCTACCAGAAGTTCCTCGCGCAACGCCGACTTCGCAAACCGGGGCGGTAAGGGCTGGGCAAGACGTCGGACACGGGCGCCGTGCTGATCCGTCCTTACACTCGATTTATGCTACCTCTTATGCAATCTCGCGTGGCAGCCACTGACTGGGCAGGTCAGGAAATCTGCCCCGCGCCGACCAAATTATGCTGCGCCGACATCGTCGGGCGATTGCGGCCACGCCCCTCTTCCCGTTAAGATTTGATGAAACAGCGGCCATTTCTATTTGCCGGAGAGTTTCATGAACGCGATTACGCTGCCGATGGTCGAACACGTCATTGCCCTTGCTGAGGAAGCCAGGGGCACCGAAGACGCCGGGCAGCTCGAGACTTATATCAACGGTTTGACTAAAAACCAGCAAGCCGAGCTGCAGGCGTTGATGTGGTACGGCAGGGACGATGCCGCCGATGATCCGATCCCGTTTGCAGAATATCTGGAATTCTCGACTACGAACCTTGATTCGGTCGCCAGCTATATGGGAGATAAAATCGCCTTACTGCCCGACTACCTGCGCAAAGGACTGCAGTTGGTCGCGGAACGGAATGAAGCCTGGGAATCCGCGGAATAAAGGAGGCCCGGCGCGTCTTCGCGTCATCAACGTAGCGGCAAGCTGCCAGCTTGCCCGAGGGACAGCGGCGGAGACGCACGAAGCCCGAGCATTCGCCAGTTGCTCGCGCCGGATTTGTTGCCCAGCCGGATTGCATCGACTAACGGCGCTCAAGGTTCATTTCGGCAAAATGGGACCGACCATGGTGCGCCCCTCGCAGGCCGCTGTTATCGACTGACCATTTCGACGCTGCCTGATTTGCAAAATCGTTCCATCGCATGCATAATTCGGCCGCTTCTAGCGTGGTCATTGTGTAAGGAGCGACAATCTACCAGAGGATGGTGGACATGCCCGAACGGATTTGGCTGGACGAACTCTATCGGCACTATCGGCGGCCGCTGTTTTTGATCGCCTGGAATGTGTTGCACTGTCAGGACCTGGCAGAGGATGCCGTTCATTCGGCGTTCGTCGGCCTGGCCGGTATGCCCGGGCCCCCCCCCGCGAGCCGAAGCTCTATGCGTTTCGCGCCGTGCGAAACGCGGCGATCGACCTGGCACGGACGCGAGGCCGGCACATGGCCGAACCTGGCGACGTTCTTGAAGCCTACCCGCAGCCCGAATCGCCGGTCGTCAATAACGAATCGCTCGTCGAAGCGCAATCCGCCCTGGAGCAGCTCGACGATGCGGCGCGCGAGGTCGTCGAGCTGCATCTGCACGCATCGTTGACATTTCAGGAAATTGCTGCCGTCGTCGAGAATTCCGAGCAGATCGAGATATCGCCTCTTAAGGTCTCGACCACAACGATTGACGGCCGACAGCCGATTCTCGGCATCGACCTTGATGTCGGCAAGCCGATCATTTCCACCCGCAAGCTGGAGACGTCGATTCGAGTGACGGATGGCGGAGAGACCAGCGGCATCGTGCTTCCGGGTCCGCCGGGCCGCCACGCGATTCTGTTTCTCAGCGTGCGGCGCCTCGCGAAAGAAGAACAGCAGACCATCACGAATCCGGTCGTGGAGCCGAACTCCTCTGCGGCTCCGAGTCCGAAACCCAATCCGTGACTCGACGAATCCAACGCACGAAGCCGTGAGGCGCAGGCTGGTCACGCCGCCCGCTTGCCAATTGAAGGAGATACCGCGAAAGACACGAAAATAAATCAGCGAAAGTATCATCCACAGATTGTACAGATTTCCACAGGTTAAGCTTTTCTCTTCGTCCAAGAATCTGCGTAATCTGTGGATGACCCCTTTTCTTATTTGTTTTCGTGTCATTCGCGCCTTTCGTGGTTCCCCCCTCATCGAATGCGCAGTTGGGAGGCGCAACCAATAATCGGAGGAACCACGGATTGCATCGATGACACGGATACGAATGGAAGAAAACTGATTCACACTGGTCTGCACTAATTTCGAAGATGAACGTCGATAAGTGAATTCCGTTCTTGCGCCGAGAAGATCCGTGTCATCTGTACTACTAACCGTTCGTTTCTTCGCGCCCCGCGAAGATTTTCGATCCGGACGAAAAAGGAGAAACCACGAAAGACGCGAAAGACACGAAAAAACAAGGAATCGAAACAGGGATACGTCAGGCAACTCGTTCGATGTAAGCACCAACTCTAGACAGACAAGGTGATGCTTTTTTCGTGTCTATTTTTTTCGCGTCTTTCGCGTCATTCGTGGTCAATTCCTTCGTTGGTTGCGGCCGAAGGCCGCGCTGGGTAATCCGTGGTTCCCTGTTTCGTTGTCAAGCAAGACGAATTGAACCTCAGAGACACAAAGGACACAGAGAAAAACTCTGGACGGTGTATTCGAGTCATTCGGCTGATTCGTGGTTTCTTCCGTCTGTGCTTGCGCCCTAAGGCCGCGTCAGTCAGGCATGTCAGCATGGCAGCGTCGAACCGCCGCCCGCGCCAAAGCAATCACGGCTCAGCGTTAAGTGGAAACGGTCCAGCGATGAAATACGGCAGGCTGGGATCGCTGGTCGACAGCAGGCGTTTCCGCGACCAGACCAGTGTGTCGTCGCACCAGACTTTCAGGACATAGGGGTTCGTGCGGGCCAGGGCGTATTCCCAGCCCGGCTTGCCGTCACGAAGCCGATTCTCGATGAGCAGCAGGACATCGGGATCCGTGTCCATCGCAAAGGCAAAGATGGCCCCTTCCAGTTCCGGCATCTTGGGATCGTGGTACTGCAAAATCGGTTGCGCCAGCAATCGCAGCTCGCGGACGTCGTCCTCCTGATAGGCTGGCGGGCTTTTGACGGCCTGGGAATGGAACCGCCGCGCGAGCGTCTTGATTTGTGAAAGTCGCTGCCGGGCGGTTTCCGCGGGCGCCGGCGCGGCGGTCATCCGCTGGAAGTCGATTCCCGGTTCGCGGGGCTCCCAGATCACTTTCCCCCCGCGGCGAGCCTGAACGGGTCCCAGCGCCAGCGACTGAAACTCGTGGCCCACGGCAATGCGATCGGTCACAAACGTGGATCCGACGGCGACGGGGCGCCCGTCGTGAATCCAGACGAACAGGGCCGCATCGGTGGCATGGCCGATCGTATTGGTCCAGCGCATCGCGGGCTCGACTTCGCGCGTCGCCCGGCGTTTGTCATCCAATCCGACTTCGAAGCTGGCCGCGATCTTGGAGAGGAGGGCCAGCGACTCCTTGCGGTCCTGGCCGGTCGCCGGTGTCTGCGCCGAGGCGATTCCTGGAGCACAGAGCCCCAAAGCCAGCAGGATACCTGTCGCGACGATGCGGCAAAAAGTGTTTATGATCACGTCCGGTGTGCGCCGAGTGGTGGTGACGGCAGTTGGCGATGGGCTCGAGTGTCTCACAGCAAGGTCTCGTTGCTAAACTCCTCGCGGCCGCTGGGACCACCAACCCGAAGCGCCAGCGAGGGCGTCAAACCATTCCCTCGCTGGCGCTTCGGGTTAGTCTTGGATGTCTCATTACAGGCCGCGGGCAGTACTATCGTCACGACAAGATGACTGGCCGTCAAGCGCCCGCCAACCAACGGGGCGGATTACATTCTCGAAAGCTGTGGCGACGCCATTCGCCCGCCCGTTGAGACTCGCTGCCGAATTACGTTTCCCCTTTCGGCAAGACGACGCTGTGCCGGCGTCATCAATCAACGAGCGTTCATTGCTTGACCCATGCTAACCCGAAGCGCTAGCGAGGGCGTCAACGCATTCCCTCGCTGGCGCTTCGGGTTGGTGGGGAAAGCGCCATTACTGACCGCGAGCAGTGAACCACAGGCCTTTTTCGAGAATCTGGAAACTCCCGCGCTCGGGACAGCGTCTATTACTCACGGTATCGCATTTCCACGTCGCTGGACGTCCCGTCTCACCCCATCTCTGTCCGGAAGGAGTGCTGCCATGCCCCGTCACCTGCTGCTCGCCTCAATCGTCTGCGTCACTCTCTCTGCCTGTGGCCGCTCTGCGGCAATTCCCGATCGCCAGCCAGCGGCACGACAGCCAGCCGCCGATGTGACAACGAATGCGGCGCCGGCCGCTCTGGGCGACGACTTTGCCCTGGCCAAGCCGGTGCAGCACGGAAATCTGACGATCTTTCCAGTCCTTTCGCGTTTGGCGCGCTCCGAGGATCGATTCATCACGCTGGACGAAGGCCTGAAGGCGGGAACGGTGCAGATTCTCGAAATGGGGGCCAGGCCCAATGCGGGTCAGCAGGTTGAAGAAGCTGCGCAGACTGCGGCGAACCAAACTGTCGACGATCCGGCGGCCGAAGAAGATGACGATGCAAAGCCGGAAGCAGGGGATGGAGAAGACCTGTTATTCGCGGGCAACGACGTCAACCACCTGCAGGTCATCAATCGCAGCAGCAAGCCGTTGTACCTGATGCCCGGCGAGATCATCGTGGGAGGCAGCCAGGACCGCACAATTGGCGAGGAATTGGTGATTGCCGCAACCGGCAAGGCTGTGCCGATCGAAGTGTTTTGCGTCGAGCATGGCCGGTGGGGTGCACGTGATCTGGCCGTGGGAACGCTGCTTCTCGATGAGGTGCTTGGCGATTCGGCGGATGCCGGGGATTTGGCGTCCGAGGCCAATGATGGAAAATTCGTCGCCCATCCTGGAAACCTCGGCAAGTCGGGCCGTCGGGCCGTGCAGGCGGGCGAAGGACAGCAAAAAGTCTGGGACGAGGTGGCGAAGGCGAATTGTGCATCGGGCGTCAACTGGGCTTCCGGTGCATTTACCGCCAACTACGTCGATAAAGAAGTCCTGAAGCGGCTCCAGCCGTTCCAGGACGCATTGGGCCTTTCGGTGTCGAAGCAAGAGCGTGTAGTGGGGGTGGTCGTCGCGATCAATGGCAAGATCGAAACGGTGGACGTGTTCGAATCCACGCCGCTGTTCCTGAAGCTGTGGCCGCAGCTTTTGAAGAGCTATGCCCTGGACGCACTTCAGGCTGCCGAAGCCGAAGATGCCAGGAAGTCGGCCACGCCCGGCGACGCGGAAGCATTCCTGGCGTCGATTCTGCGGGATCAAGAGGAGGGGACCCGGAAAACGGATGGCGGTCTGGTCGTGTCTCGCCATGAGACGAAGGACGCGATCAGCTTTTCGGCCGGCGCGATGGGTGGAATGGGTGGCGGCATGGGAATGGGAGGCTTTGTCGGCGGTCCGGTCCACGCTGCCGGCTATTCGAAATGACCGGATCGACATAGCGCGTTCGAAATGGCGGCCAAGTTGGCCTGTGGAACAATTTCTCGGCAGAATCGAGAAATTCTCGTCGCTGACGTTGCGATCTGTCGCGGGAATTCGTTTCTCTATCAGGTCAACGGCGTAGCTTGACGCGCGTCTCCCTGATACAAACCATCCGTTTCTTTGAACGGCGCGGAGAATTTGAATCTCCAGGTAAGAAAAGGGTCACGAACGAATCGAAAGACCCAGCCCGGCCTGCGGCCGGAACCAAATCGATTTCATTTCGTTTCTTTCGTCGTTTTCGTGGTTCCCCTCTGTTCATTCGATAAAAAAAGAGGAACCACGAAAGAAGCGAAAGACACGAAAACAGATCAGCGAAAGGGTTATCCACAGATTACTCAGATTTCCACAGATTGAATTTTTTCGTCGTCTAAACTCTGTGTCAATTTGCGTAATCTGCGGATCAATCCATCCGTCAACTGTCCCAACGCGAGCTGACAACACGAATCCCAAGACTCTACAGGAGGAAACGGAGAAAACAGACGCTGGAGTGTCAGTCTCAGTTTCCTCTGTTTGCTTCTGTTCAAGTTCTCAGAACCACAGATGTCGCTCCTGCGTTTGAATTCGTTTGACGAAAACCTGTCTAAACCCCGGATCCGTGTTTCGTCCGTGTTCCATCCGTGGCTGAAACTTGGTTCCGATCGGAGGGCGGGCTGGGTTGTCAACGGTTCAATTCTTGAAATTTGCGAAGATTGGCGTTGTTCGGCGTTCCGACTTTCGTTCGGAGAAGACGTCCGTTTTTCAGGAGCTCACGATGACACCCACACTTTCGTTAATGTTTGCGGCTTTGGTTTTGCCGGGGTTCGATAATGAGCCGCAATTGGCCGCGGGGGCCCCGGCCGCACTTCACCGGACGGACGGCCCGTTCGACTCGCTGCGCGAGGCCCGCGAGGCGGTCACCCGCGTGTTGCGGGCGTCGAACAAGGCGAGCGGCCGCGACTCGCGGGAAACCGCCCCGTCGGTCGTCGCGACATATGAGCAGCTCGGCCGATCGGAAAAGCTTCCCGTGGCCGAACGCCGCCTGCTCCAAGGCCGTCTCCGCGCGCGGCTGTCGGAACAGCAGCAGGCTCTCCGCCGGCGCGAGCAGCGATCTGGCACGTCGCTCGCCGGCGGCGTCGCCGCAGACGCCCAGGTGCTCATCGATCTGATCCAGACCACGATTGCCCCCGAAACTTGGGAGATCAACGGCGGACAAGGCTCGATCTATTATTTTCCCAACCGGTAGTACGGATTATTCACGCTCGGGTAGGGTGTGTCGAGCAAGCGCGAGCCACGGTGCGTCTGCGCTCGCAGGACAGGCGTCCAGTTGTTGACAGCGTGTCACCTGCACCAATAGGCGCTTGCGCTGACGTACCTTCGACTTGCGCGAGCTTGACACACCCTACTTGGATAATGCCGGCTAGTACGGGGGCAACACGCGGCGCACGACGTGCGCGAGGACGATTCCAAGAAACAATAAATTTCTCGGAACGACGCCGTAAACCGGCAGTCGCGCCGGCCGTTCTGCCTGTCCTGATGTAAGGGTGGCGTGAAGCTGGCCAGCCAGTCGCTCCATCCAGGCGATGGTCCGCGGCCACTCCCAGAGACCATCGATCCAGTCGCGAGGGATCCCCGCTTTGCCGACTGCGGCGCCGACAATTCCGCCGACGATAGCGCCGGTCGTGTCGGTGTCGCCTCCACAGCCCACGACTTCGATCACGGCACTGCGCAAATTACGCTGATGCCGCAACCAGGCATGCAGTGCAACGGGCACCGTGTGATACACGTAGCCCGTCACTCCCCGATCGAGACCGAGAGACGCGGCAAATGCAGGTGTCGTGTCGCCTCGCGCGGCCGGAGACGTCCAGTTCGGTCTCTGTTCTCTCCGTTTACTCCTGTTGAATCTTGCTTGGTTCTACAGCCCACCGTGGGGCGCTGACTCAACGGTTCGACCCCGGAGGGGTCGCAGCACCGTAATGTAGTCATTCTCGCTCCGCGAGATGAGTGCTGACGGTTGACGCGCGCAGGACGCGGCCGAACAGCCGAAACCTCTCGAATTCCATTGAGGGTCTGAAGACTTTCGAACGCCGGCGCGGCCGTGCACGTAGTGGCTTGCGACAAAACTTGGCCGAGGAACGGCACCGCCTCATCTCGCGGAGCGAGAATGACTACATTCATGCTGGCACCCGAGCCATAGTGCCGGCTATCTTGCCATAGCGACGCCAGCCTGCGCTGTCCAGATTGACAGGTGGTTCTCGGAATTCTCACGAATTCCGCTACCAGTTGCGATGAATCGCGGTTAGATAAGGGCTGGCGAATCGGCATTCATTGGCGGCTCATTTCGCAATTGATATGCGAGGCAATCATGTGCGGCAGATATACATTGCGGGTTTCTCCGGCGGAACTGGCCGAACTGTTCGCGGTCATCAATGAGTTTGACTGGTCGCCGCGGTACAACATCGCCCCCACGCAGACAGTGGCGGTCGTGCGGGACAACCGCGATGGAACGGGGCGCGAGCTGGCTCTGCTGAAATGGGGGTTGATTCCCTCCTGGGCCAAGGACCCCAAAATCGCTTCGAGTCTCATCAATGCCCGTGCCGAAACCGTGGCGGAGAAACCGGCTTTTCGCTCGGCCTTCCGCAAGAGGCGTTGCCTGATCGCGGTCGACGGCTTTTATGAATGGCAGGCCATTGCCGGGCAGAAGACCAAACAACCGTACTTCATTGCCGTGCGCGATGTGCCCGCCTTCGCCTTTGCCGGTCTGGCCGAGCATTGGACCAGCCCCGAGGGAACGCCCGTCGACACGTGCACGATCATCACCACAACGGCGAACAGCCTGATGCAGCCGATTCATAACCGCATGCCGGTGATCGTCGACCCGGCCGACTACGACCGCTGGCTCGACCCGGGAAACCAGGATCCCAACGAGGTGCTTCCTCTCCTCAAGCCATTCCCCGCGGACCGAATGCAAGCCGTCGCCGTCAGCACATTGGTCAATTCGCCGCGGAATGAGTCGCCGCAATGCGTCGTGCCAATCACGGATCGGTAGCGAGAGGAATGCAGGTTTGAGCCACGGACGGAACACAGCTCGGCCCATGGCAGGAACGAAATCATTCCGTTTCGCACTACAAGCAATTCGAAGTTGCGCGCCGCGCGGCGATTTCTCGGGCGCCGAAGCGCAACTCACCTGTGATTCGGTGGTTGCGTCTCGATTCGTTGCGGTATCCATGGTATTGCCTGTGTCGGATTGACAGTGCATCCGACGGCATAAATCTCGTCTGAGTTCGATGACAAAATGGCAAAAAAATCTGCGGGCAAAAAAATGGGTTCGCGAGAATTGTGCCCCGCTATTTCGAACGGCGATTTTTTTGCCCTTTTATATTTTTGCCTTCCTCTTGGTTGCGGCCGAAGGCCGCGCTGGGTTTGACCCGCGGCCACCTATTTTTTCCAAATTTACTTTCTGCGCGGCGCGCACATAGCGACGGGCAGGTTCCTGAGAATTGGTTTTTCGCCTCAATGTTTTTTGCCTGCATGTTGTTGAACTCAGAAAAGAATTATGCCCACGGATGGCGTGGCAATACCACGGATCAGGCGCTCTGGAGACCCATCATGAAGATTGTTTTTTCATCCGTGGTATTGCCACGCCATCCGTGGGCACTCTCTCCGGCGCTCGGTTCCAGATATGACTCCCAAGTCGCCGGCGGGCCTCGTATAGACTCGACCCACCCTGCACAGATCATTCCGCAAGTCGAATCGGCTGCCAGTCGAGTCGGCGATAGTCCTCGGCAAACTCCGTGATTTCGATCGCCTGATCTGCCGCGATGTTCCGAATTACCTGCGTCGTGCCGCTGGTCGGCCAATGGATTTCCAATAGCGCGACCCTGTCGGCCTGCGCCAGGCCAATCGTCTGTTGCAGCGGGCTGGCGCCGAAGCTGCTGCCGGAAGAGACGTGCCGGCAAACCGTCAGCGGATCGCTACCCGCGGTGACGACCTTGATCCGGGCGCCGATCGCCGCACGATTCGTCTTCTGGCCGACGAGTTTCACCGTCAGCCAGTGATTCCCCTGACCCGGGTTCTGGAACAGAATATTGTGGTATTTGTCGCCGTTCGTGGCGCCTCCCATCTCGATGTAAATGTCGACGTCGCCGTCGCGGTCCCAGTCGCCGCAGGCGACGCTGTGACCTTTCTGCAGATGGCCGGTACCGGACGAACCGGTGATTTCCGCGAAGCGCCGGCCGGCGACGTTCCTGAACATGCGATTGGGCACCAGGGTGGAAATGTCGGGGTCGCCCGTCCCCAGGTACATGTCCAGATAGCCGTCGTTGTCGAAATCGCCGAAATTGCTCCCCATCGTGGCAAACACCATGTCGAGCCCGGCCTGTTTGGTCTGGTCCTCGAACCCGCGTCCTTGCAGATTGCGGTACAGCCGGTTGGATTGCCGGCTGTGCGGCTGGCCCAGCAGTCCCTTCACGACGTCCCCCAGCGTCCTGTCGTAGCTGGTGGCGAAAATATCGAGCCAGCCGTCGTTGTCGTAGTCCCAGGCCCAGCACGAAAAGCCCATGATCGGCCCGTTGATGTGCATTTCTCTGGTCACGTCGGTAAACGTGCCGTCGCGATCGTTGTGAAACAATTGGCTCCCCTCCGGCGACTCCAGATAATCCAGAAACAGGTCCGGAAAACCGTCGTTGTCGTAATCCAGCCAGGCGGAGCCTTTGCAGTGCCGGCGCTCGCCGGGACGCACGCCCGCGCTGTGGGCGACTTCTGCGAACGTGCCGTTAGTCAGGTTGTGGTACAGGCGGCTGGCCTGTTGCTCGCAACAGACGAAGAGGTCGAGCCAGCCGTCGTTGTCGTAGTCGGCCCACGAGGCAGTTATCGAGTTGGCGGGGTACAGCAGCCCCGCTTCACCGGTGACGTCGGTGAACGTCGCGTTGCCGTCATTGCGCAGCAACGTGGGGCGCACGGGGTAGGGGAGCCACGCCCCGCGAACGATGAAGATGTCCAGGTTGCCATCGTTGTTGTAATCGGTCTGGACGGCGTAGACGCCCCCCAACTGGCCGCCCAGGCCGGCCGCGGCGGCGGCGTTCTCGAAAATGCCCTGGCCGGTATTGCGGAACAGGGCCATGGGGCAGGTTGCATCCCACGTCGGGGCGACGAGATCGAGCAGCCCGTCGTTGTCGATGTCTTCCATCAGGCCGGCCCCTCCCTGGTTGAACCGGTTGATCCCCACGACATGCCCCACATCGCGGAAGCGGCCGATGTCGAATTCGGAATTCGAAAACAGATCGAGAGAAATCAGATACCGGGGATCGACCCGGCCGGGATGTTCGCCCAGGGTCATGTGCGCCAGATTCAGCAGCCAGCGAACTTCGAAGTCCTCGGGAAACTTCTCCAGGTATTCCATGAAATGCCGGACCGCCAGCCGCGAGCCTTCGGGAATCGTGTGAATGGCGGCGGGGGCGATGGGGATGATGCACGAGCTTTCGCCGCGGCACATGATGCAGTTTTCATTCTCGCCGCGGCGCAGTGCGGTGACCCCGTGGAAGAAAATGATCGAGTACAAGGCCTCCTGTGCCGCAGAATCATCCGTCTCGACCAGTGCCCGCAGTCGCTCGGTGACTTCATAGGCCCGTTTGGGGTCCCCTTCGAAGTTGTACAGCATGGCCTTCAGGAACTGGATCGGAAGTTGTTCCTGCACGGACAACACCCGGCCCGCCATCTGCCGATCCAGCTCTTCGATGGTGCGGTACCCCACGCGGTCCCAGGCGGCGCTGATCTCCGCCAGCGTGGCATCGCGGCCCCAGGGCTGGAGAACAGTTACAGCCGCCTTGAAGCCTCCGATATCCAGCGGTCGCCGCGGTTCATATTTGAGTTGTTTCTGCACGACGCGCCGAGCGGAGGCCGTCGATCGATGAAGATATTTCCAGCCCGCGCAGGCCATTGCCACCGTCAGCAGCAGGCCCACGAGGATGCTCGCTCTGCCCGATCCCGTTCGGCCTGATCTCATTCGAGCCGCGGCGAGCCGGGAGATGACTTGATTCGTATGCATGGCATGTAGCATACCCGGTCTGGCACGGCACCGCGAGAAGACCTCCACGACACGTTTGTGTAGCTGGATTCGTGAGAATTCAGGAGCGTCGTGAGATTTGCGTCGCAACTCTCATGAGTTCCGCTACCACACCCTGACGACACGCCAGCCCGAATCAAAGGAAGGGACAAGTTGCAGCCGCAATTTGACGAGCCGCCAGACGCGATGCGTCGGTTGATGACGCGGCACGGCTTCGCAAGCCGAGTTTCGCCCGTCCAGCGAGACTGATATCGCTCTTTCGGGTCCGATCGCGATGCCAAACCGGTCTTGTCGCCCCGATCGACTCGTCCGCGTGCCCGCCAAGTCGTTTCCGAAGCGGGTTTTCGTCTGGTCCTCCCAGCAGATCGTCAATAGCATCATGGGTGGCGCTTCCCTAGCTGGTCGTTTTGTTCCTTGAGGTCTCTGGCGACGACCCAGACGCCGCCGCGGATTTACAATGCCGAGCAGACTCGGGTTCCGGGTTACTCACGAAGCTGCCTGAAGTCGAATTCTTTTCCTTTGAGCGCCGCGAACTTTTCTTGCTGCTCTTTCGTCAATATCCCCAACATCTTTGCACGGTTTTGTTCGGCCAATGCCTGCCGCTCTGCCTGCCTCTCTTTTGGCGACACACTATAATCCACCGGCACATACGCTAATATCGTATTGATATTGGCGCTGTAGACCATCTCGTCTCTACGCCCCCGACTCTCGGTAAAGATCGCCTCCAGCCTTGCCTGCTGGTCTTTGGAAAGCGACAGAGCTTCGATCACTTCGGCTTCCCGTAGTGCTCCAAGACCGGGTTGCCAATAAATCTGCTTCAGTCTGGCAAACTGCTCTGCCGTCAGGATTTCTTTGAGTTTCGGAAGAAACCTGTCGGTCACCGCCTGATCGGAGTTCTCGATCTCTTGCCTGGCCTTGTTGCGTTCCTCGACGGACAACTGTTCGAAGTTGGGCGGGTCGCCCAGCGCCTCCCGTACCGCAGCCTTGACTTCATCACCGAACGATTTGATCCTGATTGCTTGGTCGGCGCCGATCCCCAGGTCTTTTTGCACCGCCTCGTTTCCCAATAGCGAGATGAGGCGTCTGCGCGGGTACGCTGCGATTGCTCGGGGGCTATTCGCGCCACGCCGGCCCTGATCGCGCCGTGCAGCTTCGAACTTTGCCGTCTGGAGATCAAATTCTTTCCCGGTCAGGATGGCGAATTGATCAAGTTGAGCTTTCGTGAGTGCTTCATCGATCCTGGCATCCTGCTCCCTGTCCAGCTCAATAATCTTCTTTCGGAATTCATCCCCACTCGAAAACACCTTCTTTTGCTTGTCATCAAACTCGGCCTGAATTGCCTTGATCTTGTCTTGGAGCTCTTTTGAAACCGGCAACTCTTTGATCATTTCAGAATCGGAAAGTGCATCGGAAAGTGCATCGACTCCAATGAATTGCCAATAGATTTGTTGCAGCCGAGTGAACTGGTCGGCCGTCAACGCTTCTTTGAGTTTCGGGAGGAATTTTTCCGCTGTCGCCAGATTGGCTTCCGCGACCGTCTTCCGCTTTTCCTCCGCCAATTTGCGTTCTTCGTCAGACATCTGGCCTGCGCGCGGACGTTGCTCGTCAGGTTCAACAACAGCGGCTCGGAATTCTTCCGTCAGCTTTTTGAGTCTGTCAGTTTCATCGGCTGTGAATCCCACGTCCCTTTGCACGGCGTCATTTTCGACGAGCGACAATAGTGCGGCCCTGCGGCCACCACCATAAATGTAATTTCGTTGACGTCCTGGGCCACGCACCTGAGTCAAATCAAACGCTTTGCCTTTCAGTGCGGCAAATCTCTCGAGCAATTCCTTCGAGAGCGATTCCGTGATCTTGGCATCCAATTCCCGACGCAAGGTCATCACCGCGCCAGCGCCGTTCCCAGCGCCGGCGCCACCGTATTGATCGATCAACGCGCGCCGTTTGATGTAATATTCGTCATTGATTGCGGACATCCTGTCCTGCTGTTCCTTCGTGATCTTCAGCGCGGCGATCAGCTCGTCGTCGATAAACGCTGCGGTTCCCATATCCTGCCAGGTGATCTGTTGCAGCCGAACGTATTGATCGGCCGTAAGGACTTCCTTGAGTTGTGGTCGGAATTTCGCGACGGCGGCCTTGAACACCGGCATTCCCTCGCGGGTCGCTTCTTGCGACTGAGTCTGGCCTCCGCCCTCCCGGAACATGTTCCTGATCCGAACCCCATGAGTGGGTAAGGTCGCACTTATTTCATCGCGGTAGAGCTCACTGGTCGCTTTGATCTTCGCCACGGCATCTTCGCTCAATCCCAATTCCTTTTGGACGGCCTCGAATCCCAAGACGTAGAAGATTTCGCCGCCACCGGACCCGCCGCTGTGGGGATTACGCCTCTTTTGTCCGTCGGCCTGGGCTGGCTTCTCCACAGCTTGAAGCGCGGCCTCGTTTGCCGCTTTTGGTTCTGACGATGTCGGTGTGGTCTCGTCCTTTTCACCAGCTTCCTTCGTCGGTTTTGGTGTTTCGATCCCGGGATCGTCGGCGCCGGCATAGGGCACGAGCGTCGCAGCAAACAGAAGAGTCAGTAGAAACGCCATCGTCAGCGCGACGACCGGTCCTGACGTCACGGAGGCCGAAGTGGGGACGTTGAGAATCCTCTGAATCCGGTCGTTCAAACTGCCACCGCCGGCCGACATCGCCAATTGAGACGGACCAGTCGCCAGCCGAGCCAACTCAACGAGCGAGTTCGCATACAAACCGCGGTTGAAGACCAGACGCAGCGCGATGGCGTCGCAGCAATGTTCGCGCTCGTTGCGAATGACGTTGCTGATCCACCAGACCGCGGGATGATAGAACAAAACCGTTTCGACGAAACTTTGCAGCATGTTGATCAAATAATCGTGCCGCATGACGTGGCCGAGCTCGTGTGCGAGCAACGCCTCGATCTGGTCGAGCGACAGTCCGCAGGAACAGGCGATCGGAAGCAGGACGACGGGACGCAGCCAACCTAAAACCGTCGGGACACGGACCGCGGCCGATTGCATCAGGCGAATGCCGGAATCGAGATTCAAGCGCTGAATCAGCCCGCCAAATGTCTGCAACAAAGGGAAATTCGAAATCGGTGTCGCGGACCTTCGCAGAACGCGCACTGCACGAAATGACGACCATAAACGAGCTGTGGAAACGGCGACGCCGAGCAACCAGGCCGCCACAAGAAATCCAGCATAGCGATCGACGATGTGTCGAAACGATCGAATCACTGTCGCCTTGCTCACTGGATTGGAAGACGCCGCTTGGGCAGGGGCCAATTGCCCCGCTTCCGACGGCACCGCAGGCGAACGTGTCAACTCGATCTCGCTCGACATGGCAACTTGCGGCCCGTCAACTGACGATGGAAGCACCGCCACACTTGCCCGTAGCGGCAGCGTCGGCGTGCCGCGAACGAGGTCCCGTAACGCGAATCCCGTGACTGCCGGCGCCAATGCCATCGTCAGCATCGCAGCGCACGCCAAACCATAGCGAAGACTCGAGCGCGTCTTTTGCACGAAGCGCAGCGTCAGCCAAAGCAAGGCCGCGATGGTCGCCCCCTGCCAGATGGTATGCAGCAGTATCCATGCCAGCCATGTCACGAGGCGAGCGCGCGACGCCGGGTCGACGAAGAGCATTGTCATGCTGAACACCTTTCATTTGTCGTGCCAGGACCGCGGGCAATGGGTCAATTCATTCTTTTTGCCGCTGTTCGAGTCGATCGAGCATCCGTCGGATTTCAGACAATTCCTGCGCGGTCACTTTTTTGGCCGCCAGGGCCTGCATCACCAGCTTGTCTGCGGAACCGCTGAAAGCCGAGAACAACAATTCCTTGACCAGCCGTCGCTGAGTCTGCTCTTCGCGCAGGGACGTCGAATAAATATGCGATCGCTGATTCTCGTCTCGGGTCACCAGTCCCTTTTCGGCCATATTTTGCATCATTTTCAGCGTGCCGGTGTACCCGACGTTCCTGGTTTTGCTGAGGACTTCATGGACGTCTCGAACGGTCGACGGACCTTTGGACCAAAGGATCCGCAGGATTTCCAGTTCCGAATCCGTCGG
>Ga0207022_10036_pt1 | contig 31437 bp, 31 predicted proteins | sample Alteio_BWMinCont_46_FD_153307 | JGI IMG/M metagenome (GOLD analysis project Ga0207022, IMG submission 153307) | Enriched cells from forest soil in Barre Woods Harvard Forest LTER site, Petersham, Massachusetts, United States -... | ecosystem: Environmental > Terrestrial > Soil > Temperate forest >... | reverse complement strand
GTTTCAGTTAAGCGTCGACGCTCCCGATCGGCGCTCGCTGTGGCCAGCCGATTTTCTGATCGCTCATGTTCGCCTGGCTCGACAAGCATCTGGTCGCCGTAAAGTAGTCATTCTCGCTCCGCGGGCTTTGCCTAAAAAAGGTGTCTGGAACCTTGCGATTGCGGTCGGGCACGCGGTTGCACACTATTGCTAGGGTTCCAGACACCTTTTTTAGGCAAAGCTCGCTCCGCGAGATGAGTGCTGAAGGGTGACGCGCGCAAGACACGACCGAACAATCGAAACGCCTCGATTTCCCATTGTTGTCATATACCTAGTCTTTTCGCGGAGAACTCGCATGCTTGACTTCTTTAATCGCCGGCGGCAGGGCACGCCGAACGCCACTCTCATTCGCGCCGTCACGCTGCTCATTTTTGGCGGCTTGACGGGCTGGGCGGTCGCCCAGCAGAAAAACGACAATGAAACTCCGATCGGTCCTCGCTGGTGGCCTTCGGAATGGGGCGCAGGTGACCAGCGCGGGGCGGCCAATCGGCTGACGGCCGACAAGGTGCTCGAAGCCAACAAGCTCATCCGGCAGGGAAAGGTCTTTTCGCTGGGGCGGCTGTACGAACATGGCATGCCGCTGCCGGGCAAACGGCACTTCAGCCTGACGATTCCCGGCTCGCCGACATATCCGCCTTCGGGCAAGAATCAGGGCGTGTTTTTCGACGAAATGTTTTCCGGAGAAATCGGCCAGGTGGGAACGCAATTTGACGGACTCGGGCACGCCGGGGTCCGCATCGGAGACGATGATTATTTTTACAATGGCTTCAAACGGACCGAGTTTGCCACTCCCTTCGGACTGGAAAAACTCGGAATCCAGAATGTCGGGCCGATCTTTACGCGCGGCATTCTGCTCGACGTGGCGGCGCTGCGGAAGACGAAACGGCTGCCGGCCGGATACGTCATTTCTCCCGACGACCTCGAGGCCTGCCTGGCGGCAACGAAGCTGGCCATCAATCCCGGCGACGCGGTCCTGTTACACACCGGGCATGGCGCGCTGTGGATGAAGGACAATGCGGCCTACGGCACAGCGGAACCTGGGATCGGCATGGCGGCGGCACGCTGGCTCAGCGAGAAGAAAAGCGTTCTCGTGGGTGCCGACAATTGGAGCATTGAAGTCGTGCCGTCAGAAGATCCGGAGCGTTCCTACCCCGTCCATCAATGGAACCTGGTGCGGAACGGAATCTACCATCTCGAAAACCTCGATCTGTCGGAGCTGGCCGCCGAGAAAGTTTACGAATTTGCCTTCGTATTCTGCCCGCTGCGGCTGAAGGGGGCCACCGGGTCGCCGGGAAATCCGATTGCGATCAAATGATTTAGATGAAAATTCGTCATCCGCGGCCGTGCCAAATTTACTATAATGCAGATGGATGATCCCAGTGATCGCGCTCGGGGAGCGACATATGATAACTGAGACGTTAAAGAATGATTTGATGCAGATCAAAAAGGGAACGCTGGATACGAGTGCGCCACTTTCATTCGACCACGTTTCCGGAAAGTCATTGATCGATGAGATTGTTGCCGATTTTCCATTCGTTTTTCAGCGCCGCGACCACGGGCAAAAGCACGAAGTTGCAATGGCGCGTAAAGTCAGTTATGAACTGGCTTTCCAAAAACTACCGAATTCTTTGTTTCATGGCGCTCGCATCAGTCCGATCCTTTCGCGGTGCTTCTTAATCAGCACGTACGACGATAAAATCAGCGAGGTCACGTGGGCGAACAAGATTCTGGTTGCGCCGGTCGCGGGAAAGGGCAACGAAATCGCGCTGAAGTTCGGATCGGGCTTCAAGCTGGACCGAACCCCTGACGGTTGGACGCTCAAACCGCTCTTGCGCAGGAAAGTCGTCCTTTCCGAGGCATTTCTTAAGAAGCGAGGTTGGCAGTTCGACGTCCTGTCTCCAATTGGCGGTTCTGCACCATGACTCCCATAATTCTTAAAAACGCCGAAAGCGGTGCGACCGCCCGCATACTGGCCGAGGTGGGGTTCAACCTCTATCAGTTGCAGGTGCCGGTCGGCAGCCGCACGGTCGACGTGCTCGACGCGACCGACGATTTTGAGGCGACTGGCAAGACCCCCAGTCACAGCGGTATTCCCCTGCTGTTTCCGTTCCCGAATCGCATTCGAGGGGCGCGGTATAACTGGGCGGGGCGCGAGTATGTGCTGGAAGGCATCCACCAGGATGGCAAAGGGAATGCAATTCACGGGCTGGTCATCGATCGGCCGTGGCGCGTGATCGATCGCAAGCCCGATGCCGTGGTCGGGCAGTTTCAGTTAAGCGTCGACGCTCCCGATCGGCGCTCGCTGTGGCCAGCCGATTTTCTGATCGAGGTGCGTTACGAAATGCACGAATCCGCATTGCGCTGCGACTTACGCGTGGTCAACCCCGATCGGGCGCCGCTGCCGTTTGGTTTCGGCACGCACCCGTACTTTCGGGTGCCCCTCTCGGCCGGCAGCCGGCGGGACGACTGCCTGATACAGGCGCCGGCCGCCGAGGAATGGGAGCTCGTCGACTGTCTGCCCACCGGCAAACGGCTGCCGGTCTCGGGGCGAAAGGACCTGCGCGAAGGACAAGAGCTCAAGGGACTCAAGCTGGACGACGTGCTCACGGGCCTGTCGGCGAAAGGGGCACAATTCGAAACGGTTGTCATGGATCCATCGGCAGGGCTCGAAGTGCGACAGATATTCGACAAGGCGTTTCGCGAACTGGTCGTGTACACGCCGCCGCATGGCCGCAGCGTGTGCCTGGAACCATACACCTGCACGACCGACGCAGTTCACCTGGCGGAGCAGGGCCTCGACGGCGGCTGGCGAGCCCTGGCCCCCGGCGCCGAATTCCGTACCTGGTTTCAGATCTCTGCCGGATTGATTTATGCCTGATGATCTGGGCGACAATCCGTCCGTTCCTCTGTTCGCGTCGCAGGTTATAGATTTGGGTAAAAGAGCAGCCACGGATGAAACACGGATCGGGGGCGTGGCTTTGAGAATCGGTGTTTAATCTGTCTTCCATCCGTGGCTGTATCTGGTTGAGCCGGACTATGATGATGGAGTCGCTTCCCATGAAAATCCTTCGGCGATCGATCGCGACGGCAACGCTGGCCGCATTGGTCGGAATTGTGCCGTGCGGGGCGCTGGTTGTTGCCAACGACGATTTGCCCACGTCCTCAATCGATGCGGAGACCAAGCCGGATGAATCCGACCGGGCGAAGGCGAATAGGGCAGAAACGTCGCAAGACCAGGCTGGCGACCTCAAGCCGATTCTCGAACGCTTGAAAGGGCGGAACCGCGCACTGGTCGAACTGCGAATCAAAACGGGAAAAATTCCGCAAGAGAAGCCAGACCAGAGAATCATTTCGCTGCTGGAGTACCCGTATCTGGGAAGCGCCTACGGTTCACAGGCCAATCAGCGGTTCTTCGCGGTGCAGTTGACGCTGATCAACCTGACCGACCAGCCGGTCGAGCTCAAGCGTGACGAAGTTCGGCTGGTTTCCGACGGGCAAAGCTACGTTGCCAGGGAAGCGACCGAACAGTTTCAGTACCGGCCGCTGCAGATCGGTCGCGAGACAGTGCAATTGCGGTCGCTCTCGATGCCGGCGCGGGTCGCCGTTCCCGTCGGCGGGAGCGGTTCGACGTGGCTGTTGTTTCCGGAATTGCCGCCGGGAAATCACGTTCCCCCGCTGGTGCTGAAACTCAAGTTCGGCGACACGGAACAAGAAGTTGACGTGAACGCCCGCGAGCGCGACTCTCTGAGTATAAAGATCGAACGACTGGGCCCCCGCTCGTGCCTGGGGCTGATCCGCATTTCGGGGGCGCTCAATACGGTCAGCGTGGGGAGCCTCGTCGAAGAGCTCGATCGGCTGGCGGCGGACCGGCTGGTGCGGGCTGCCATCATCTGGGAAGACGGCAGCAGCATTTCCGAATCGGCCCTGGCCAATTGGCTGCAGAATTCGGCCCACGGCGCCGGACGCCAACAGCAATTCGCCGAGCAGCAATTTCCCGGTCTGCCGGCCTCGTTGCGAGAACTGCACCTGGCACGGCTTCCCAATAGTCACAGCGAGGGGCAATCCGCGTCGTATCCCAGCAACTACGTTCCGGTGACTGCGGCGATTGCCGCGCAGCGAATTCATAAGACCGAGGTCGAAACGGTCATCGCGGCCTTGCACACGGCGTACGAAGTTCTGCCCCGCGACGAAGTGTTTCAGGCCATTCAATCGGGCGGTCCGCTGGAACGAGCGGCCGCCCTGGCCGGGGGGGCCGGGCGCCTGGCCGGCGACAAGTTGCCGGTCATTTTGAAGTATGCCGACGACAACGACCCGATCATCCAGCAGGCAGCGCTTCTGGCGTTGTCACATTTCGGAGAACGTGCCGCGATCGAAAAGCTGGTGTCTTATGCGAGTAGAAACGTGGCCCCCTTGTCGGCCAGCGCGATCGCGGGATTGGCCGGTTCGCGCTATGAATCGGCCCATCAGGCCCTGCTGGAGCTGCTGGAAAGGGAAACGCCGGAGGCCAAGAAGAACATCATCAAGATCATGGCGGCCTATCCCCGGAATATCTGGCGCGACGCGATCTACGAATTCGTCAAAGATGAACGATCGGGGCTTGCCGTCGAGGCCCTGAACGCCCTGGTGCAGGTGGACCATCCGAAATTGCTGTCGGTGCTGGCCCTGGCGCTCAAAGGGGGCGATGCCTCTCTGAAAATGCAGGCCTTCAACATCCTCGCCAGCCGGGCCGATCGCGAGAGCGAAGAGTTGGCGCTTGAATTTACTTTCGAGCACCTCGCGACGCAACCGGCTACGCCGGTCATGCTGGAGCTGTTGGGTCGCGTCAAGGACAAACGCGCTCTGCCGTTGCTCATGGCGCGCTTCAACGACGCCCCGAATAAATCGGAATTGATTCAGAAGCTGGCCTTGATCGGCGACGAACAGACCGGCAAGTTTCTCGTCGATCGGTATCCGCAGTTGCAGAACGTTGAAAAGGCAGAGATCCTGAAACTGCTGGTGCGATTCGACCCGCCCCGGTTCCGCTATTTGGCCGCGCAGGCCCTGCAATCGGGAGACGGCGGGCTGGTGGGACATGCCGTCCAGGGATTGCAGGAGGACAGTTCCACCGAAGCGGTCAAAATCATGACCGACGCCCTGGAAACCAGCGCGAATTCCTTTACCTGGTCGTACCTGTCGAATGCGCTGGCGGGCGTGGCCACGCCGGCCGCGCGGTCGGCCTTGCTGAAGGCCCGTGATTCAGACAAGCCCGAGAAACGCAATTTCGCCCTCAACGCCCTGCAATTGATTCGCAAGAGCTCGCCGGGATTCATCTACTTCGCTCAGGCGCAGCAATTCGCCAACTCGTCGAAGTGGAAGGAGGCGATCGAATACTACGATACGGCGATCGGGCTCGATCCGAATCTGTCGGACGCCTATGCCGGTCGCGGGCATGCCCGGTTGAGCCAGGAAAAATACGCCGAGGCAGGCAAGGATTTTTCCATTGCCTGTGAACAGGACCCGTACAACAGTCTGGCCCTGACCGGAATGTGCCTGGTCGTCGTGCTGGGCGACGGCAAACCCGTCGAGGCGGTCAAAAAACTCGAGGAAGCCCGCAAGCGATTTCAGAACGACGCGATGTTCAACTACAATGCCGCGTGCGTGTACGGCCGCGCTTACGAACACCTCGATAAGGACGACAAGGCCGAGGACCGCGCCAGGAGGCTTCAGGAATATAAACAGGCGGCCTTTGCCGATCTGAAGAAGTCGATCGAAATGGGTTTTCAGGAATTCGAGTTCATGAAGAAGGACCCCGACCTCAAGTCGTTTCAAGAGCTGCCGGAATTCCAGGAACTGCTCAAGACTGCTCCGCAGGACCCGCCCGCCGCAGGGGCGCGACCCAACAACGCAAAGACCAAGAAAGCGGCGCTGCGACTGCGGTAATTGACGGATAAAGAAGTCGTGCCGACGCCCAGCCCGGCCTGCGATGGGAACCAACATTCAGCCACGGATGGAACACGGTTCAAACACGGATACAGACGAGGTTTTTTTTAATCCGTGTTTAATCCGTGTTCAATCCGTGACCACTTAACCGGATATCCATATGGTCTATTTGAATCGAATCTACACCCGCACTGGGGATGACGGTACCACCGGGCTGGGAGACGGCACTCGCGTTCCCAAGACGCACCCGCGAATCGCCGCCTATGGCGGCGTCGACGAGCTCAATGCGATCGTCGGGCTGGCGCTCTGCGGCGAATTACCCGCCTGGATCGGTGACACGTTGCGGCAGATTCAGAACGATCTGTTCGATCTCGGCGCCGATTTGTGCGTCCCTGAGGCCGGAGCACAGGTCCAAACGCCGCCATTACGCGCGACCGCGCATCAGACCGAACGGCTCGAACATTGGATCGACCAGGCGAACGAGCGATTGAAACCGTTAGCGAGCTTCATCTTGCCGGGTGGAACGGCTGCCTCCGCGCACTTGCACCACGCCCGAACCGTCTGTCGCCGCGTCGAAATCGACGTCTTGAAACTGGCCGAATTCGAATCCATCAATGCGCAGGTCCCGATGTACTTGAACCGGCTGTCGGACCTGCTGTTCGTCCTGGCTCGCGTCTGTAACGACGACGGCACCCGCGATATTCTCTGGGAGCCGGGGGCAGGACAACCGGCAAATGGGGAGTGACCGGCCCGCTAACCCGATCCTGGAGGGGCAAATTTCGGATTTGGGATTTCGGATTTCGGATTTCGTTGGTTCCCAGGCTCAGCCTGGGAGCCCACTGCGGTGAGGCTCCGCCTCGCGAGTCATTTAGTCACCGCGAGGGCCCAGCACACGAGGCAGAGTCTCGAATGGCAGCGCGTTCCCAGGCAGAGCCTGGGAACGAGGAATCCAAATGCCGAAAATCCGAACGGTCGTCCGTCGTCTCTTCGTCATTCGCGCTTCGTCATTCTTTTGACATTCGTCATTCGACTTTTTGCCATCAATATGTCGGCAGCGACTCGATGGGGACCAATGCGGCGGTCGCCACGGGCGCTCCGTAGTAGGTGGCCGGCGCCAATCCCACGGCAGGGGCCGCGGGGCTCACGTACGAGCCCTGCGTGACAGGGGCCCCGTAAGTGGGCGCGCAACCGCCGCAGGGGGAGCGGCAGGGGTTACAGCCCCAGTTGCATCCGTCACAGCAACAGCCGCTGGCAGTCGCCAGCAGCACCAGACCCGTCAGGGTCGAGAATAATCGCTTCATTCCGGGCTTCCTTTCCGTCGGAATCGAGACCGCGTCAACAAGGGATCAGGCAATCGTTGCCTCTACTGATCGGCAACGAGATTGCGAACGTTTTCGCCGGGGGTCGTGCACCCGGCGGGATTTCTTTTGGATGACTTCATATACACCAGCCCCTCGTCGGGAATGGCGACCTCGGTTTGCCGCAGCGGCAACGTGGCCCGGTGATTTCCACGCCAGATCTCCACGGCCCAGGGAAATGACGCGGGAAATGACGCGAGAAACGCGCCGAAATCTCCCGCGGCATGAATTTCATGCCCCGAGTCGGTCCGCCAGACCTGCAGTTTCAGTCGCCGCCGGTGGACCCACCAGCGTGCAAATTCTCCGAACGACGTCTGCCACATCAGGGAGCAGCGCCCGGCATCTCCCGACAATCGCAGCAATTCCTTGACCAGCTCGATTCGTGCGGTCGTCGCCGCCAGAAACAGCGGACATCCCGACTGATAATGTTCGCCGACCCATTCCAGAAACCGGTCGGCCGCGGGCAATGTCAGCGTGCTGAAGCGGATCCAGGCCGCGTCGGGAAAAGCGCGCGATTGCGTTTCGGCGCGGCAGGCAACGCCGGGAGCCTGATGGCACGAGTAACGCAGGCCCAATTTCAGCAGCCGGTTCATTCCCGGTAGCTGGCTGCGGTCGCCGGCGAATGCCAGGCCCGCAGGCAGCAGATTCGCGGCGGCAAACCGCGCCAGCCGCGTGGTCCAATGCGACAGAGTGCGTTTCGGCGAGTTTTCGCAATCGGCCGGAAGGACCTGCCATCCCAGTTCGGCGCCTGCCGACTGCGACAGATGCGCCAGCCGATCGGCGCGCAGGCGGCTCGACACGAAGTGGGTCGCCGTTCCGGGCAAAGCCGCCGCGATATTCGCAAAGTCGGCCAGCTCTTCCGAGACGTGCTCGACTCCCACGCAAATCGCGCTCTGGTACGGAAACGGAAAATCGGCCAGCCGCACCCACGCGCCCCCCTGCGCCTCGACGGCCGATTTGAGCTGTTCCAAAAATCTCTTGGCGACGGCGCACTCGGCAGCCATCCGCCAGCCGGTTTCGTGCTCGAGCGACAATTCCTGGAGGTCGCCAGAGGCCGCCACCAGCGCCGTAAGATCGATGGGCTTGAGCCCGCAAGCGGCGGCGCGGCGGGCCCGCGCGGCGCTGCGGCTGCTGTTCGGATCGAACAACACGAACCGGCCCGCCCCTGCCGCCAGGAGCGGCACGTCGGGCAATGCTTCCGCCGGAATTCCCGCCTCGCGCAAGAGCTCTCTGACCGGGCGCGGCACGCCGGCCAGCATCAGCGGGAGATCGGGTAATTTTGCCGGTTCGGTCATGTCGATGGAGAGTTCGGTTGCATTTCTCGCGGCTGGTCCCAATCGGGGCGAGATGGGTTTGAATGAGCCGCGCCAAATAAGTACGCAGTGCTGTTGAGAGATTCGAGAAGGCAGCTTGGCGGGACATAACCTTCGGGCTTGAACCCGATTGGCGGGCCTAGGCCGCCTGCCGGGCAGAGAACCATACGCAGAACGTGGGAAATGGTCAATCCCGACTCATCGCAGAAAGGGTGCAATTTGTCGATGCAGTTTTGTCGGAAAGTTCGACACCGAAATGATCTGCGGCCGATGCCTCGAATTTCTTCTGGATCTGGCAAACTTTCGTACCACTAACAGTTTTTTTCTTCGCATGGCGCAAGGATTTTTTCGGCGCCGAAGCGCAAGTCCTCTTGGATCCGGCAAATGCGTCTTGATTTGTCGAGCTGACCCAGATGCCGGTTTCGATCCTCGATCCGTTTCAAAAAGTGACAACAAAGGGTGTGCCCACGGATGGCGTGGCAATACCACGGATAAAAAAACAATTCTCATGATGAGACTCCTGAGCACGTTATCCGTGGTTTTTCCGTATTTCGGTTGCGGCCGAGTCATCTCGCAATAAACCATAAAACTGGGATTGGCCTTTGTCGGCGACTGCAATATACTTCCGCCGCTGTCGGGGAAAGGATCCCCATGACTTTGATATTTTGATGGGACGCGCCAACGCACGGAGGCTTCGCGTGGACAAATTGCTTGTCGCCGGCACCGACACGATTGTGGGTGCCAATCTCGCCGCATGGCTGGCCAATCGCTTTCAAGTCATCGGTTTGTCGTGGAGCAATTCGCTCCCGATCGCCGGTTGCGAATCGGCCACCTGCGATCCCAATTCTGCGGAGGCCGCACATCATTGGGTGGCGATGGAGCGCCCCAACTGGATCGTCTACTGCGGCACTCCGGCCGAATCGGTCTGGACCCTCCCCACTCCTGCGCTGCCGAAACCCGAGTCGGTCGTTGTCGCCGGGACGTGGGCCAGAGCAGCCCAGGAATTCGGCTGCGAGCTGTCGGTCATTTCGTCCGACGCGATCTTCACCGGGCCCTGGATGTTTCATCGCGAAAACGGAACGTGCTATTGCGACAGCACGCCGGCACGCATTCTGCGGCTGTTCGAGCAGGAAGTTTGCGACGTGTATCCCAACACGCTCCTGCTGCGCACGAACGTGTTTGGCTGGTCGCCGTCTGAAGGTTCCCCGGGCCTGGTGGGAACGATCCTGAATTCGTTGCGGGAGGGCCGTTTGCTGGCCCTCGATTGCATGCGGCATGCGACGCCAATTCTGGCCACCGATTTTGCCGACGTGCTGGAACACGCGTATCGTCAGAAGCTGCGCGGCGTGCATCACCTGGCGGGGGGCGAGCGGATCAACCCCTTCCGTTTTGCCTGCCTCCTGGCAGATCAGTTCGGCCTCGCCATGTCGAACCTGTCGGCGATCGAAACGCCGTTCGAAAACCGGCGCGAATACGGGGCCGGCGAATCGTCTCTGCAAACTCGCCGGATCCGCAAAGCCCTGGAACAGCCTTTGCCTTTGATCCGAGATGGGCTGGGACGGCTGTACGAGCAGCACATGAGCGGCTACCGCGACCGGTTCGGCGGCGTTCCGCAGACGGTCCCCGAAAAGGTCGCGTAGGCGAGCCGGGGGTGTCAGCCCCCGGATTGCGCCGGCATGGAAACCTGCCTTTCGCCGGTGTATGCTTTCGGGCATGAGCAGCGGGAATCCACAACCGGGCCGTTCTCTGCGGGTCTCGACCGACCTGGTGATCGAGACCCCGGAAAACGTCGTCCTCACGTACCGATTGGCCGGACCGGCTGCCCGGCTGCTCGCGTATACGGTCGATTTTTTTCTCCGCGCGGCTCTGCTGTCGGTGATGTATAGGCTGGTGGGCTTGGGTTTCGCTGCCGGGTTGGGCGGAATCTCGCTTGGCATGCTGCTGTTGATGATGTTCTTCATCGACTGGGCCTATTACGGAATCAGCGAAGGCTTTTTCCGGGGCAAGACGATCGGCAAGCACGTATTCGGCCTGCGCGTGATCCAGGAAGAGGGGTATCCCATCACGCTCTGGGGCGCTCTGTTGAGAAACATCGTCCGTGCGGCCGACAGCCTGCCGTTGTACGTTATCTTTCCTTTCTACGGGGCGGGATTCATCACGATGCTCGCCGCCGGCAGGTTCCGCCGGCTGGGAGACCTGGTCGCCCGGACCGCCGTGATCGAAGAGCGCCGGGTTTCGGTGCCGCGAGAGCCGATCATCCTCGAGAAAATCGAGCCATTGCCGCGAACCGATCTGGGAGGCTATGTTCCTTCGGGGCAGACGCTGGCCTTGATCGAACAATTCCTGGGACGCAGGCATGTGCTGACCTACCGCCGCGGGCATGCGATGGCCTACATTCTGGCGCGAGCTTTGGCGAAAAAGCTGGCTTACGCGGGCGATCCGCAGCTCGTCGATCGCTACCCGATGGCCTTTCTGGCGCGGGTCTATGCGACGTTCTTTCAGGTTCACGAGGACGACGATGCAGAGGATGCGGCCCAGGGAAAGGCCGGCGCCGCCGGTCGCCCACGTCCCGCGCTGGCAGGAGCCGCACCATGAACAAACGCCGGTTCGTTGCCAAACGCGAGACCGCCTGGCGCCGGTTCGAGCAATTGCTCGATCGGCTCGACACGATCTCGCTCAGACGATTTTCGCCTGCTGAAACCGCCGAATTCTCGCGACTGTTTCGCGAGTTGTGTTACGACCTGTCGTTGATCCGGTCGCGCGACTGGGGACAGGGCCTGGTCTCGTACCTGAACGATCTGGTCAGCCGCGGCCACAATGCGTTTTACAGCTCTCCCCCCGGCAACCTGGGGCATCTGGTGCGGTTCCTGGCGGTCGGTTTTCCACGCCTGTTTCGCAAAAACATCGGATACTTTCTGGCGGCCGCCGCAATATTCTTCGGGACCCTGGGCGTAAGCTGGGCCGTCGTGCAGCACGACCCCGCCTTGGCCAGCCGCATTATCCCCCCCCAGCAGCTTCAGATGATGGAGGAAATGTACGGCGAAAACGGCCCCCTGGGGAAGGGCCACAAACACCCGACCGACGATTCCGACGATGAGCTGGGGGACCTTTCCGACTTTGGCCAGCAGCGGGCGCTCATGGCAGGGTTCTACGTCCAGCACAATGCCGGCATTGCGCTGGATTGTTTCGGTCGCGGGATTCTGTTTGGACTCGGGACGGTTTACACGTTGATCGAGAACGGGATCGCACTGGGCGCGATCTCGGGGTATCTGATTGCGCACGGGCATTCCTCGCGGTTCTTGAGCTTCGTCATTTCCCACGGTTCATTCGAGCTCGTCGCGATTGCCGTGGCCGGCGGGGCCGGATTGATGCTCGGGAACGCCCTGATCCATCCCGGCCAGCGGACGCGGCTGGAATCGCTGCGCGTGCGCGGGCTCGAAGCGATTCAGATCGCCTGCGGCGCGGCGGCGATGCTGATGGTCGCGGCCCTGATCGAAGCGTTCTGGTCTCCGTCGCCCGACATCCCCAATTTCGTGAAGTACGCGGGCGGCGCCCTGCTGTGGGTGGTCGTGTTCGTGTACCTGTCGACCGCAGGGCGCTGGGAGCGCGAGTCATGAGGTTCGACCAGGTTGCCGTTCCGTTGGCGCCCCGCAGCACGGCGAACTGCCTCGATTTGGCCGTGTGCTTTTTGCGGCAGTACCTGCGCCCGATCGCGGCGCTCTGGGCCACGGTGGCGATTCCTGCCTGTGCCGTAGTGTACCTGCTCGTCGACCGCTACGAATTCGAGCTGCCGCTGGCGGCGCTCGTCTTTTTCGGCATGACCTCGCCCCTGGGGGTGCTCTTGATGACGGGGGCCGGGCCGTGTGTTTTCGGTGAACCGTTTACCTATCGAGGAACGTGGGCCCGACTGGGCTGGCGCGGCGTGGGGCTGCTGTTGCGCGGGATCGCACTTCGCGTGGCCGTTGCTCTGGGCCTGGTGCTGTTCATCTTTCCCGGCTGGTATCTGGCGGTGCGAACGGGCTTTTTCGTCGAACAGGCGGTCCTTTCGAAGATGGCGCGACATCTGCACGACAGGCGGACCGATGAGTTGCTGCAGGGAGAGATCGGCGATCTGTTCGTGCGATCTGCGGGCATCGGCGTGTTCTGCGGATTATTGTGGTCGGTGCTGCTGCTCACGTCTGATTTTGCGTCGTCGCACCTGTTGGGACTGCCGATTCTTCTGGGTCGCCTGAAAATCGACCTGTCGTACTTCAAGAACTTCTGGGATGCCATCGGCCACGCCCTGCAGTTTTTGTGGAGCGACCCGATCGTCGTGACGGCGGCCCTGGCCGTGGCATTCCTGGTTTATCCGATCGGACGGCTGGCGTGGTTTTTCTGCTACATCGATGTCCGCGTGCGCCGCGACTGCTGGGACATGGAGCTGTCGATCATGCAGGAAGCCGAACGGCTGGAGGCCACATGACTCCGCGCCGCTCCGCCGTTTTGAGCATTCTCTTCCAGGTCACGGTTGACCGTTGCGGCCTTCAGCCGCAACCCAGCGCAGGGTGGATCGAGTCTTTTAAGAGGCCCACCGGGGTGGCAGGCGCGGTGGGCCTGGTAAAGACTCGACCCACCCTGCTCCTCAGCCTGGCATGCCAGTTTATCTTGTTGACGGCCCTTCGAGCGCAGACGCCGGCAGAGAACGCCCAGACAGGTCCCCAGCAGGTTGAAACGGACATCCCCAAGGAGTTCGACGACATTTTCTCTCAGTCCGAGTTTCGCGGACTGCGCGAAAAGAAACCGCGACCGGGCAATTCGGAACTGCCCGAATGGCTGAAGAAGTTCTTCGATTGGCTGGATCGCCTGTTCAGCCGAACGGGCACGGCCCTGTCGGGGTTGGGAACTCTGGTGCAGGTCCTGGCCTATGCGGTTCTGGCGGCTATCTGCTGCCTGATCATCTGGCTCGTCGTTAGGGCAGTCAACAACTACCGCGAGCGGCAGACTGTCGTCGGCCGTATGCGGGGCAGCGGTGAAGAAGGCGAAGGTGAAATCCCTCCCGGAGACCTGCCCGCCGACGAGTACCTGCGCCGCGCGGCCGAGCTGGCCGAAAAGGGCTTGTTCCGCGAGGCGATCGGGCAATTGATCCTGGGGGCGATGAGCCGCACCGAGCGCAGCGGACTGATTCGCTTCCGCCGCGGGCTGACGAACCGCGATTATTTACGGGCGCTGCACGGACGTGCGATGCAGCACCACGCGTTTCGGACGATTGTCGGCGTTTACGAACCGATCTGTTTCGGCCGCCGAAACGCCCAGGTCGAGCACTATCGCACGTCGCTCGACGGATACCAGACCGGCTTTCAGCAGCCCCTGCCCGCCGACGCGGCAGCGCCAAGAAACGCTCCGGCAGGGGCGACATAGGCTCAACGGACGGTTATTTTTGCACAAACGTATTCTTGAGATGAACGAAGCTCTCAAACCGACCGACGCAACTTTGACGAACAGGTCGCTGCATTCCACGGGCCGCATGCCTTCGGTCCTGTGGCTGGCGGCGCTGGCGGTCGCGCTGGGTCTGCACATCTGGTTCCCGCACATCGACTCGGCCGTCAACGATACTTACAACGTCGACGTCGGCGGAAGAAATGCCTTGTACCAATTTGCCGAGCGGCGCATGGGCTACGTCGACCGCAACCACAAACCGCTTGCGAATGGGCTCGATGGGCTCGACGGCGATTCCACGTTATGCCTGCTGGGACCGGCCCGCTACCCCAGCCCGCGCGAATGGCAAGCCCTGCTGAACTGGGTCAATGGCGGCGGCAAGCTGCTCGTGGCAGCTCGCTGGAATGACGCCGACCTGACGATCCCCGGAATCGGGCCCCGCGTCAAATCGACGGTCGTAAAAAAGCCGTTCACGCTGCCGGGCGCCGGCAAACGCAAAAAGTCGGCAAATCCTCCGCCGTCCGGCGGTGGAACAAACAGCTCGGCAGGCGGGACATCGACTGCTGACGCGGAGCAGGCCGCGGTCGCCGTCCCCGTTTCAACCACGCTCGCTCCCGGCGCCGATTTCACCTGGAAAACCGAGGGAGTTGTGGACGCTCCCAGTTTCGATCCTTCCAGTGCCGAAGTGCTTGTCAAGTCGGCTCAAGGCCCGCAGGCCGTCCGTATCCATCACGGACTGGGATGGATCATCCTCGTGGCCTCGGACTTCATTTTCTCGAATGCGGCTTTGCACGAGCGAGACCACAGAAATGGGGTCCTGGCGGTCAAGCTGCTCGAGGCGGCCGGCACTGCGGATTCCATCGTATTTGATGAATCGCTCAACGAAACCGGCACGCCCAGGGTCGTCGGCGTCCTTCTGGATCCTGCCCTGCGCCCCGCCACGATCCAGCTCGTCGCGTTGATCATCCTGTTCGGCTGGCGCGGAAACCGCAGGTTCGGAGGGCTGTTGCCCAAATCGTCCCTGGCTCGACATGACGTAGCCGACCACACCAACTCGTTGGGGAACCTGTACTACAAGGCGCACCACGGGACCGGCGTGCTGCGAGAATACCTGGACCAATTGAAGACCGAGCTGCGGCTGCGGTTTGCCACCGGTCACGAACGGCGCGTCTTGCTGCCGATTGCAGAAAAAGCCCACATGTCGCTCGATGAGGTGCAGGGCGTCCTGGCCGGGGCCGACGCCGCGGCCCGCAAGCCCAAGTTGTCGCGCCGCGAATCGGCCGCCCACATCCGCAAACTGTCCCACTTGCGCCAGGCCGCGCGGACGGCGGGCAGGTCGTAATTGACCCCGCTCGCGCTATTTGCGCGGTTTGCGGGGGCGCGGAGCAGGAACCAAGTGCAGCGAGTAGCCGATTTTATCAAGCGCCGCCTCCAGCCTATCGACCGCCAGATGCTTGCGGCGCGAGAGCACGTGACTGAGCATGTCCTCGGACAATCCTGTGGCATCGCAGAATTCCCGGCGTGTTCGGAAATTGCTCCGAATGATTTCCTCCAGCTCATCCCGATAGTCGGGCGCCCGCGCCAACCCCGCTGCGACCGCTATCCGGCTTCCCAGATCCTGACCGATGCGATATAGGAGTGATTGCTGGATTTCCCGGCGATTGAGGCCGCGAGCCGAATAGAATTCGTCGACTCGCCCGATCCAGTAATTTCTGAAATCCGACCAGTCCCGGCGACTGGAATTCGCCATTAATTCGCGCACGAGGGTTCGCTCGCGCGGTTCAAGGTCTGCTAACGAATACGAACGACCTTTCAGATCAACGTACGTCTCATTCATCGGTTGCAAAGCGCGCTTCATACAAACTCAACCTCGCCAGCGATGCTTAAGTAGAAACACTTCTGTTGAAAGACAATCTTGGCTTTGGCAAGCAGGCGACGAAGCACTTTGACATCAGAAGAACCGACGGCGACGATAAATTTCCGCGACTCATCTGGAACGCGCGTAAGCGTGTCTGGATCCTCATAAAACCCTTTATAGAGACCAGGCGCCTCTGTCCCGCCACGGAACCTCAAATACAATTCGTCATCCAACCACTCCCAGGCCTCCGCTGAATGAAGCTGTCCGTCAGAAAGGTTGACATCCCGGCAAATGGGAATAAAGAAAGTGCACTCCAGAATTCGTTGTTTGGCCATAATGTCATTGGCACATTCTGGCAGAAAGTTGACCACCAGTCAAGTCGTCATCCGTGGTATTGCCACGCCATCTGTGGGCGCCTCCTCAAGCCTTCCCTGCCGTTCATAGATGTAGGCCAGGTTCGAGTGCATTTCTCCCACCGCCGGAGCGTGCGTGAGAATCTCGTTGAAGCCACGCTCTTTGAGTCCCGGCGGGAGGGTCGGCGGAATCGTCGCCAGGTCGGCTTCGCTGAGCCGCGAGAGGGTCTTGCGCAGGTGCTCCCGCGACTGCGCCAAAACGTCGCGGATCGTCGACAGCGAAGGGATGTTGTCGTCCGGCGTGCTGCCTCCTTTGAAGCGGGGCACGAGTTCGGCATAGGCCGGCGCGGTCCCCAGCAGGCGTTCGCTGGCAAACAGCTCTTCGGTGATGCCGACGTGCATGATTTGCCAGGCGATGTGAGCCCGCCCCGGTCCCGGCCTCCAGCCCAGTCCCTTGGACGGATCGGGCAGCTTTTCCATCGCCGCCAGCGTGGCCAGCGTCCGCTCGCGATTAAAATCCAGCAATTGCAAAGTCATCTCGACGATCGGCAGGCTCATGAGGTATGCGTCCTTTGAAGAATTCGGTTGTCAACGTGGAATGAGCGAGCAGGAAGTTTACCAATCTTCGGCTGAGAACGCCAAATCCGCGGGGCAATCGGTACGTGACGGCGAATCGAACAATCTCTCGCGCAGTCGGGCATGACGCTGTTCCCCCTGACTCCCGCGGTCGCGGTTCGGGCCGCGCAACTCGGGCCGGTATTCCCCGGCGATCCAGGGGATCGTCTGATCGCTGCAACGGCATTGGTTCAGTCGGCCCAACTTGTCACGAAGGACCAACGCTTGCAGAATATCGCGATCGTGCCAACTATCTGGTGAAGGCACTGTTCGTTCAACTGTCGGGAATTCAATGTATTCCAACCCCGCCGCGCCAACGTTTTCGATCGCCGCGGCCCGCCCCAGATGGCCATAACTATTTGAATGGCAGGCGATTATAGCGGGCATTTTCGCATGGCAGAGAATGCCTGTCGCATTTACAATCAGCCCTCAACGGAACGAATCCGCGAACCCATTCGTCAGGGAGGACTTTGGCGTGGCAAACTCGCAGGACGAACAGACTCTCGGACTTGCCTACAAGCAGCAGGGACGATGGGGCGACGCAGCACAGGCGTTCGAACGGGCCATCGCCGGCGATCCCGATTCTGCTCCGTCGTATTTCGAGCTGGCCGATCTGTCGCAGACGCTCGGCCAGCCCGAGGCGGCGATCAAGCTCTATCTGCGCACGATCAACCTCGATGCAGGAAACACAGAGGCGTTTCGGCGCCTGGGCGAGCTGCTGTACGAACGGCAGAATTGGGTGGGGGCCGAACACTGCTTCGCGCGCGTCGTCGAGACCGGTCATCTCGACGGCGATCTGGAGTCGCTGCTGGGCCTCATGAACAGGCTCGGCATTGCATTGATCAAGCAGGACAAGCTCGACGCCGCGGCCGCCGTCTTCAACGAGATTCTCACGCACGCTCCGGCGGTGGGAGAAATGCACTCGAACCTGGCCTACATCTATGAACGGCAGGGAAGGCTTGAGGAGGCGCTGGCGGCCGGCCTGCGCACGGTCGAGCTGAAGCCGGCATATCCGGAAGGACACAACAATCTGGGCATCGCGTTTCGCGCAGTGCACCTGCTCGACGACGCCCGGCGGTGCTTCGCCGAGGCCGTCACGCTCAAACCCGATTTCGCGCTGGCACAATTCAACCTCGGCGTCCTCGAACTCATGCAGGGGGATTTCCAATCGGGTTGGCATGGCTATGAATGGCGCAACCGGGTCGTCACTCAGCCCCGCCGACAGCTTGCGGCGCCGCGTTGGAACGGCGAACCCATTGCTGGCAAGACTCTGCTCGTCCATACCGAGCAAGGGTACGGAGACACAATTCTTTTTGCGCGCTTTTTGAAGACGGCGCGAGAACGTTCGCAGGCGCAAATCATACTCGAAGGCCCGACGGCTCTCTTGCCGCTGCTTAGCGGAATAGCCGGCGCCGACCAGGTGGTTCGTTATGGCACGTCGTTGCCTGCCTTCGACGCCGAAATTGCGCTCCCCAGCCTGCCCGGAACGCTGGACATCGAATTGAGCGATTTGCCCCTTGCGGTTTCCTATCTGAAGGTTCCCGAAGCTTCTCGCATCGCGTGGCGCGAGCGCATGCAATCGCTGGCCGCGGCAGACGGACCGCCAGATTGTGCAGAACCGATGCAGATCGGCCCATTGCGAGTTGGCCCATTGCGAGTTGGCATAGTCTGGACAGGGAACCCCGGGCAGGAATTAAACGTGATCCGTTCCTGTTCGCCGTCGCATTTTGCTCCCTTGGCCGCGATCCCGGGAATTAACTGGTACAGCTTGCAGAAAGAGGCCGGCGAGCAGGAGTTGCAGGCGGCCTGGCCCGAGGGCAGTCGCATCACGGCGCTGGGGCCCGCGCTGCAAAACTTTGCCGACACGGCTGGCGCAATCGAATCGCTCGATCTGGTGATCTCGGTGGACACCGCCGTGGCGCACCTGGCGGGCGCCCTGGGGCAGACGACCTGGACGCTGTTGTCGCATACGCCCGACTGGCGCTGGCAGCTCGACCGGGCCGACTCAGCCTGGTATCCCACGATGCGACTGTTTCGCCAGCCTCGCTGGGGCGACTGGCCGGCGGTCTTCGAATCCGTGGCGACGGCGCTGCGCGAGTTCGTCGCGGCACACGCCCATCCAAATGGTAGATCGTAGGTCAGGCTGTGCCTGACGGAGCCAGCTCAACCCGGGAAACGGCCGGCAGACAATGACGCGCATGAAAAATGCCGGCCGCCCCCGGAAATAAAACTCAATTTCCCGTCGGGGCGTCATTCGTCGAACCGTGACAGCCGCCCCCAGGTTCCGCGGGCACACTGAGATTCGGCGCGATTCCACCTTTGTTGAACCACAGCGACTTCGCCGAAAACCCGCGCGACGGCCAGAGCAGAACAATGGCCACCGCAAAAACCATCGCCACCGAGACCGTTTTCAGATAACCCGCGATCGCCGGCCTGACCGCATCGAGAACCAGCTCCAGCACATTCGGCGACAACCCGCGGGCCGCCTGGCTGTTGGCCGCGTAGGAGACGGCCGATTCGACCGTCGTTGCCACGAGCGCTGGGGAAATGGCCGCGGAGGCGGCCTTCTGCGACAACAAAATCGCCAACAACGCCGCCGACAGGTTCAAACCCCGACGGGTCAGCCGCCTGCGCAACATTTCACGGGCACGCGCGAGCCGTTCGGATATCGAACCGGCCGGCCAGCCCAGTTGGGCGGCCGCCTGGGCGTTGGTCTGGCCGTGGAGGTAGCACAACACCAGCGGGGCCCGATATTTTTCGGGGAGTTGACTCATCTCTTCGTCCAGGACCTGTTTGAGCTCGCCCCATTCCAGGTCAAGAACCTGTTCTCGAGTCGGCATTTTTTCGGCCCACCTTTCCCGAGCCTCGTTGCGGATAGCCTTGAGCCGCGCTTTACGCGCAACCCGACACGCCACTCCATACAACCAGTTCGCCAGCAGCTCCGGCCGGCGTATCGTGGCGGATTTCCGCACCAGCACCAGGAAAACGGCCTGAAATACGTCTTCGGCTGCGTGCGCATCCCCCAAGATGCGCCGGCACACCCCTTGAACCATCGGACCGTGCCGATTGACCAGTGCCGTGAACGCAGCTTCGTCACGCCGGAGCGAAAACCGTTTCAGAAGTTCGGCGTCCGATGCCTCGTGGCCGTCACCTTGCCCCGTCGATCCATTTTGGCGCAAGCCCATGGGCATTGCATGTTGCATTTTTGAAACCCTTGCTCAAATGACTGGCTCGCTGGGAATACTTCCCCAATTACCCCCTGGCGAATGTGAAATTCCCAAAAAGTCAGTCCGAATTGTCAAAAATGTTACTCCGCAGCCCGATTCCGCCTGCCGTGGATATTTCAGGCTCCGCGGGACTGGCGTCAGGCAGTGAAAATACCAACCCGAAGCGCCAGCGAGGCAATGGGTTACGTCCTCGCTCGCGCATCGGATTACTATTTTGCGCATGAATACATAAGCGGGCCTACAACAGGTCCCAGACGGGCTCTCCCGTCGACAGAGCATAAGGCCGCCCTTGCGCGTCGCGGATCGTTAAATGCCGGTCGATTCCCAGCAGATGATACATCGTCGCCGCCAGATCCTGCGGCGTGACGGGGTTGGTTGCCGGGTAGGCGGCCAGACGATCGGACGATCCGTAAACGGCCCCGCCAGGAATTCCGGCTCCGGCCAGCAAAATCGTATTGCAGGCGGCCCAATGGTCGCGCCCGGCCGCCGTATTGATCTGGGGCGTGCGGCCGAATTCACCCAGGCAGACGATCAGGGTTTCATCCAGCAATCGCCGCTGTGTCAGATCGTCGAGCAGTGCCGCCAGCCCCCGGTCGAAGTTGGGACAGAGCGAGTTCTTCAACTGCGCGAAGTTATTCGCGTGAGTATCCCAAAAGGCGTCGTCTCGCTCCCAATTGACGGTGACCAGCGAAACCCCGCGCTCGACGAGTCGCCGCGCCAGAAGACACCCCTGGCCGAACGGGGTCGAGCCGTAGGCCGATCGAAGCGACGGCGACTCTTCTGCCAGAGCGAATGCGCCGCGAACGGCCGGCGACGTCAACACATCGAAGGCCCGCGCGTAGTCCCCCTCGATATTGCGAACCTGGGCGTTCCTGTCCACCGCCGCCGGTTGCCGTTCGACCGATTCGAGCAACTGCCGGCGCGCGGCCAGACGCTCGAAATTCTCGACCGGGGGAAGTGGCTGAAAGTCGGCCTGATTGGCGTTCTGGGGGACGAACATCGGATCATAGCCGGTCCCGAGAAAGCCCGCGAAGAACCCGGGAAAAATATGATTGTTCGCCCTGACTTGATTAGCGGGAGCGTTGAGGCTCACGGCAGCCGGCAGGCCGCTTTCGTTGCGACGGGATGGACCGGAAGACATCGCGCGGCCGGACCGCGCGGCGACGTAGTTCGCCAGTGCACCGAAACAGGGAAAATCGTCGGGCGCATTTCGCGGATTCGTCGCCGGCCGCGCGTGCCGCATGCCAGACAGCATGTAATGCATGGCGACCGTGTGGGTGTTGTCGGGATGCGTGACCGACCGGATCAGTGCAAAGCGATGAGCGCGCTGCGCCAGCTCAGGCAGGTGCTCTCCTACGAACAGGTCGGGCACACTGCTGGGAATCGGGCGGAACTCGCCGCGCACTTCGACCGGCGCAGCCGGCTTCAGGTCCCACAAGTCCTGATGTGCCGGGGCCCCGAACAAGAACAGCACGATGCACGATTTGGCCCGGCCGAAACTGGGCCGCAGCCCGTCCGCGTCGCTGGCGATCTCGGCCAATCCGCGTCCGGCCGCCAGCAGGGGCACGCTCAGCCCCACGCTCCCCAACCCGCCGACGCGCAGCCATTCGCGGCGGCTAAGTCCCTCGCAACAACGGACACCCTGTCCCGGGATGGAGAGCATTTTGGCGTCAGCAAACATTCGCAGTTATCGCATTTTTTGCAGATTTATTTCGAGTCTTTCACGGCTTCCGCGGTCACTCGTTTCTTATCCACCTTCTTGGCCAGCTCCGCTTCGATCGCTTTGGTGACTTCTTCGGAATCGGGAGCGATTTTCGGTTCGAAGCGGGCCACGATTTCGCCGTTCCGGCCGATCAGGAATTTTTCGAAGTTCCACTTGATTGGGCCTGCGAATTTGGGATCGGTCTCTTTCGACGTGAGAAAGTTGTAGAGCGGGCAAGGTTCCGGGCCATTATCCAGCTTCTTCACCACGACCTTCGAAAACATGTCGAACTTCACATCGTAGGTGTCCTTGCAGAACGAGGCGATTTCAGTATCGGTCCCTGGTTCCTGCGAACCGAATTCGTTGGCTGGAAAACCAAGAACACTCAGACCCTTGTCGGCATACTTTTCGTGAAGCGCTTCGAGCTGCTCGTACTGCGGCGTCAAACCGCACTTGCTGGCCACGTTCACCATCAGCACGACTTTTCCCTGATAGGCTGACAGGTCGCCCGGCTTGCCGTCGAGGCGTTTCATTTTGAAATTGAGAACGGCAGGCACCCTTTTATCTCCCTTTTTCTCGTCCGAATTGACGCCGCTGCCGACCACGGCCAGCAAGCCAGTCGCCGCAAACATCAAGACCGCGTTTTTCGCCGTATTTTTCATAGGGGTGCTCCAGGTTCAAAAATGGTTCATTGATCGCGGCGTCGGGCGCGAAAGGCTGTCTCCTCATGCACATGGGAAACGGTTGCTTAAGGCTGCTTCGGTTAAGACCTGACCTGGTTCACAAGTCCCCATTGCACTCGGAGACAGCCTTCCGCACCCGACACGACGCCGCTCCCTTTCCGACTCGGGGCGGCGCCTCATCCTGATAACCGGTGGGTCTTCCTATTATGATTGAAGTCGGCCGTTCGTCAAGGAACGCGCTACTTGGGTAGTGGGACATTATGCGTCCGGATCGCGATTTCAGCCGATGCGTCTGAATTGACGTAAGTCAGGGAGGGTTGACGGGCTGATCTGGAGGCGGCCATTCCTGCTCATTCTCAATTGTGCGCATCCCGAACTCTTCCGCTTCGGCGCACTGCATAAACCATTCGGCCGCCTCTTGTGCCGTCAGACCACCCTTAAGAACAACGCACGACCCGTCAGGACGCCTGCCGACAATCCGAAACAGGCTTTCAGGTTTTTCGGACTTCTTGCCCATCCCCCGATCATACCCCGGAGGGCTGGGGGATGGCGAGCGGAAAGGCGGGATTGACAACCGAACAGGTGTGGTAGAATCCACACATCGGGACGGCCGGAGTAGCTACCGGCTTGGGCTGCCCGGCGACTAGCGGACACAGATTCCCCCGTGGTCGTCGGGCTGCCTCGCCCGAATGGGGATCTGATGTCATGAAGATTGCGTTGAAGATATTTTGGTGGCTGGTCGGATTTGCCGGCAGCATTGAGGATCTTTGCCGATGGTTAAGCGTCGCTGCCACGGGAGGGACCGTGTTCACGACCGGCTTATTTAGCATCGTTCCGATGCCATACGTGCTTACTGCCACATGCGTCGCGATTGCGGCGGTTTTAGTTGCGTGGTCTAAAGCAATTGAAATCCGTCTGCGTCGTCCGTTCATATCGGCAGCTACGTCGCGCGCAGATGTCGCCGGGCCGGATATGGTTGTAGTTAAAACTGAATTCGAGAATGCGACGGTAATGCCGGCATATAGGATTATTACTGCGGGGGGATGGTGCTTTGCTGACGATCCAGATTCATTCAAATTGACATTTCAGACGGATGGGCCATTTCGGCTCGGGCCGGGACCGTCTAAATTTATAAATCATTCCAACTTGCCGAAGCAGGATCGGCCCCTCTGGATTTATTTGGGTGTCGCATATAGCTCTTCGGAGCGACCAGAAGCCCCCCGAGAATATCTCGATGAATCATTCTTTTTGCTCCCATCGCCCTTAGGAAACGATCTTGGACTTCTTGGATCGGGAGACTCGGAAATGATAAGACGAAGAATCAGCCTGAGGAAATTGGAGGCTAAGAAAAGCTAGGGCAAAAGGCCGCCGAATCTTTCCGGCGGGGTTCGTCAGTTCCGGCCTATTCCGCGTCCCGCATCACTCTCTCAAACAGTTCATCCATCGACCACGGCCGCGACGTGACGCCCGCTGCCATCGCAGGCGTCCGCCCCTTCAAGGTCGCGTGCTGCCAGCAGAAATTGTAATAGCAGACGTAAATCGCGACGGCCGCAATCAGGTTCTCCAGTTTCTTCGAGAAGCACAGTGAGAGCCGCGTAAATCGCTTGAGAAGCGTCCGCGTGGTCAGGTTGACCCGTTCGGCGTGACTCGTGCATATCGTGCTCAGCTCGACGTGTCCGAACACTTCGCGGCGTGCCGTGGCGACCAGCTCGGGAGGACCATACCGGCCGGGCTGATCGGCGTTGCGGTAATCCTTTATCAGCGTCCCGAATCGGCAATACGACCCGAATGCCAGATCGACCGCTTCCGGGTAGGCGTTGAAACCGTCCGTAGAAATCTGCGGAATGATGCCGTCGCGTTCTCCGGTGTCCGTGGGCTGCGGCAGCGCGATGCGGTTCGCCAGATCGACCATGAAGCGGCGCGCGTTGTCAGCCGTCCGCTTCCCGACGATGAACGTGGGGACCAGCTTCGTATCTTCGTCGATCGCCAACCACAAATACTGATCGCCGATTCGGATGTTTCCTTCGTCATCCGGGTCGAGGCGCCCCTGCTTCTTGGCGACGAAGGTCCACTGCTCATCGCACTCCAAGTGATGCAGTTCAAGGCCACGCATTTGCTGATCGAGGAAGTCACGGCACGCGCTGCCGAACCGCACCAGCAGTTTCATGATCGTGGTCTTGTGAATGCCGGTCACTCGCGTAATCGAGCGGATCGAAGTTCCTTCGACCAGGTGATGCAGCACGAGAATTTGATCGTCGGTTGAAAGTACGTTTGCCATGATGACTCGCCCTTTTCTTGTCTGGGGCGAATCGCGTAGAATTTCAGGTCTTCAGGCTGGATTCTGGCGATTCGCCGGTTTTCAGTTGGCCCGGCTGTCGTTAGCGCGACTGCCGGGTTTTTCTTTTGGCCTTGTCGGCCGCATATGAGATTATTATAGTTATTCAAGAGGCAGTGTCAAGTTGAAACTATAATATTTTTTCGAGATTGTGAAAATGGCCAAAAAACAACATGGCGGCAAGCGCGCCGGGTCCGGGCGGAAACCGATCAACCCGGATGATCCGACGACCATAATCGCCGTAACGATGCCCACGGGCCTCGTAGAACGTCTCGACGCTGTAGCTGAACGGCATGGCTGGAACCGTTCAGAGGCGGTCAGGGAAGCCGTTCAGGCGCTCGTAAAGCGCAAGTAGCGGAGAGCGGGGGTTACGATCCCATTCCGTGCGACGGACCCCTCCGGCAGGCTATAAGGCTGCTGCGCCTCCAAGACGCGGGCCGTTCTCCATCATGCGGGAACGGCATTGTCATCAGGAGCGCGATCGGAATCGCATTCTTGATTTAATTCAGCATTGAGAATTTGAGGAAATTCGCGATCGCAATTCGGCAGGCCGCTTGCCGAATCCATGATGAAATTTACGGCATTGGAAACAAGACCAATGTGCCTATCAGTGACGCCGTCTGCGATTTTGATGACTGACTTTGCGGAGTTGCGCAGTTCTCGCAAACAATCGCGAATCGCACGCGCGTGAAACTTAATCTGATCTGTTACAGTCCAGTGCTTCTTGTGGACCAGCAGTCCAAATTCCATGCCAAGCGCATCCAGATACAGTTTGAGGTCGCCAAGCCGCAGGACGTCATCCTCGCTGCTTTCGAATTTAGAAATCTTACTTTGGCTTGAGCCAAAGTGCTCGGCGATATTCTTTTGAGATACATCTTTTGAACAGCGCAGGCCGAACAAAAAATGTGCAACACTGCGATCCCTGACGTGCTTCTCAAAATCATCCGCCCGCGACTTGTCATCCGAAAGATCGCGAACCATCTCCGATACGCTGTTGTACGTCTTCGGTGCGATCTCGTCGCTGCGTCGGTCTGTCTTCTTCAAGTTCTTTGACATATTGTTTGGCATGGCTGATGTCATCCGATTGGGTAGATTTGTCCCCGAGGATGATCGTGTGTAAAACCTCCGTCTGCATTTCCGGAAATGTATATAGCCTTGTTGGCCGAAGTCCCTTTCCTAAGTTTTTCCCGCCTTCTTTTTTTCCGCCGCCTCTCTCGTCGAATGCCACCACTCCCATCGGCTCACGGTGTATGCATCCGCCCTGAATCTGCGCCGGTTTACTGCCCTGGTCGAGGGCCTGCATGTACCGATGCATGTTTGTTTCTGCGGCCTTCAACTCACGCGGCCACTTCTTTTCAAACTGCTTGCGGCGCCGAATGTACTGATCCGTCGATTTTGTCTTCCACATCGGATTATACCGTTATAGAATAACTTGGCAAGCCAAAACGCACGCATCGCTCGATTATATTCCAAATTCAGAAACTGTCAATCATTAAATTCGTGACTTTCGGTTTATTTGATCTAAATTCCCCTCTTCCGGCCCCCACGCCACCGCGGGTAGAATCGCGCGGTATGGACGGATTCATGAGCCTCGAAACCTGCTATTTCATCGACGAGCTGATTATGCCGGCGGTACAGGTCAGCATTGCGGCGCTCGCGATTTGGGCTGCCGTCCGATTCATGGGCAGACGACCGAAGAGCAGGAGGACGCCGCCATGACTGACCGCAAGAAACCCGGCGTGGCGTTCTGGGCGACCGTGGCCTTGGTTGCTGGCGTGGCACTCCTGCTTGTCCTGCCGGGCCCGTTCGGCATGCGTCTTATCGCTTACCCATTTGTCTTATTGTGTTTCGAGCCGCTGCGAGGCATCGCGCTATTGGCCCTGATTGCTGCCGTCCTGGTCTGGTATGTCCAACTACTACGGAGCAACTGACCCACCACTTACGTCGCCATCCCAGACATTCCGTCGAGATCAAAGTGTCCCACTACCGCTACTTGCCAGCCGTGGCCTGCGCCGGCTCCAGCGTGAGATACGGGCGGATCTGTTCGAGTTTCTTCGGACCAATGCCCTTCACGCGGCGCAAGTCGTCGATCGCCTCGAAGGGCCCGTTCGCCTGCCGCTCGGCAACGATCCGTTTTGCCAGCGTTTCGCCGATCCCGTCGAACTGTGCCCATTCGACCCAGGTGGCTCCGTTGATATCGACCGAGTATTGGTACTGGCCGGCCGGCAATCGGTCGACTTCCACAGTTTGCCGTCCCCAATCGCTCAAACGCAGCCAGTGCACGAACACCAGCGAAACGGCCAAAGTCAACAGCGTCCCGACGAACACCTGGTCACTCCGGCGAAGCCAGAACCGCGGCCGGTTATCGGGTCCGTTTTCCGGGGCCGGGGCATTGCTCGCCGGGGGACGCGGTGTCATCGGTTCGCCCAATAGTCAACGACCAGAACTTTGTCGACCCGCGGTCCGACAAGTTTCACGAATTCCAGATGGGCCGGATGCGGCAGATACGTGTCGCGGGCAGCCGCATCGCGAAAGCTGCCGATGAAACAATGCGTGAAGCCCGCCGCCAGGTTCTCGACGCTTACGTCGGTGCCCCACTCGAAATCTTCGATCAGGTCGATCTTACCCTTCAGGCCCACAAAGGCCGTCACGACTTCCTGCACCTCGGCCGGGGTGACTTCCGGCTTGAATTTGAAGAGCACGACGTGCCGCAGCAGTTTACCCGTGGCCTCGACCGCTTCGAGCATGCGTTCGGCGACGAAGCGATTGCCGGCGGCATTCAAATGCACTGTGTCGCCGGTCAGAATGTTTTTGTCGGCGTTCTCTGTATTCTGCGCCTTCAGGTGCGCCAGGAACTGCTTGCGGAGATCGAGCAGTCGGATGTGCGCGTCGGCCGCAACATTGCGGCTGATTTGAGAATAGTCTTCGAGCATGGGATCGAAGGGGTTGCTGCCATCGTGCTTCTCGCCGATGACGCTAGGGGTGCACAAAATCACGCGTGAGCCAGTGTCTTGAATACGCTTGACGATCCGCCGCAACCCCTGTTCGTAATCGGGCTTCGAGGTCCCCCTTCCGTTCGCCGAATGCCAGACGTCGTTGATGCCGATGTAGATGACGACCAACGTCGGCTTTCTCGCCAGCACGTCTTTATCGAGTCGTGCCTCGAGGTCGGGAACGCGATTCCCGCTGATCCCGGCGCCGACCACCTCGATCTCGAGATCCGGATGATTCTTGACGATAGCCTCTTTGAAGAGCGCGACGTATCCCCCGGGTTGCGCGCCTGCGTACGTGATCGAATCGCCCAGGAACACGATCCGTTCTCCCTTGGCGAGGGGCTTGTCGGTTCCGAGCGCGCACTGATGATGCATCGCGAGGCCCACGAGAAATAACACGAGAAATGCCGAAATCCTGAATCGAAAGCTGCGCGCCATGTCGTTCCGTCCTGTGCATGTCAAGGTTTCAGATGCACTCTGGCAACTACTGTAGCGGTCGAGCCGTGGGGTATGTCAAGCGTTATCAGGTTGTCGAGTCCTTTTGTCGCTGACACCGTGGGTCCCGCACATGGCGCGGGACGACGCATGACCCGAACGATACGACGAGAAGGAACACTCATCTCCACTCATCGAAACGAATTGCCAACTTCCCAATCGTCGGCCGGCCCAGCCTGCCATCCGGCAATTGGTTTTGATTTTCGTAGATTAGTGTTCCCTCTTTCGTCCGTCGTCTATTCGAGTTATTCGACTGATTATTCGACTGATTCGTGGTTTGATCCGTCTTGGTTGCGGGCTTCGACCACAACCAAATTGTGGTAATCATCAAACTCAAATCTTACGATCATCTGCGCGTATCCGTGTTTCCTCCGTGTTCCGTCAATGGCTGAAGTCCATTTTAATTCTTCATTCCGCCTTCCGCCTTCCGCCTTCCGCCTTGTGCTTTCATCCTCCCTCCGGCCAGCCGTATTCCAGACGCAGGCTCTCGACCAGCTCTTTGATCAACCGCTCGCCCGTGTCGGAATTGGTCATGAGCACCGCCCCCTGACCTGTGGCCGGAAATCCGATGAGGTAACAGGTGTATCCGGCATTCGCCCCGCGGACCGCAAACGACAGCGATTTTCCCTTTCCGGTTAAGATCGTCCCCAATCCCATGTCGGCGACCTGGCGCGTGAACAGCTCTTTGTATTGTGCCGGAGCCAGGATCGCATCGGGCTTTGCTTGGTGCGTGGCCGACAGGGCCACGATGAACCGAGATAGATCGGCGGGCGTGGTCCAAAGGCCCGTGGCAGCCAGCATCGGCGTGCAATCCTGCCAGCGCTGCTCGAGCGGCTGCTGCTCGGCCAGGTGCCCAACTGCCGCGGCGGTCTCCCATTCTTTGGGCAGCGGATGTTCAAACGTGCTCTCCGGCATGCCGACTGGTCCGAGGACTTGTTCCCGCACAAGCTCGGGAAATGGTTTCCCGGCGGCGTCGACAAGCAATTGCTGCACGACGAGAAATCCGCCTGCTGAAAACTCGACCTTCGAGCCGGGGACAAATCCCACGCCAATCGCCGGCGTGTCGGCTTTGCCATCCAGCACGTCCAGCAGCGTGAACGACGACTTGGCCGTCAACGCGACAGCCGGGACGTTAAAGCCGGCGCTGTGGCTGAGGACGTGCCGCAGCGTCGGTTGTTTCTCCCGCGTAAACTCGCTCTCGGGGACCTTCCAGGAGACGAGTTTGTCGTTGAGAGGCTGGTCGAGGGCGAGCGTGCCCTGCTGCACCAGCCGCAGCGCAGCTACGGCCGTCACGAGCTGACTGATTGAGCCCGCCTGAAAGCGGGTGTGCTCGGTGACCGGCTGGTCTCCCTTGGCCCGCAGCACGCCGTAGCCGCGGGCCCATTCCAGCTTGCCATTGTTGACCAGGGCGATGCCCAGACCAGGCACCTCGGATCGGTTCATCCGCCATAAAACTTCGTCCCTCGTCTCCTGATCGTCTTTCGAGAGAGGCACGAACGAGGTTGCCAGAAAGCTGATCGACTTGAAAGCGGCCCCCTTCTTCTGCAGGTCCTTGAGGGCCGCCAGGATGTCATCGGGGAAATTGGGTGACGCCTCGACGCTGTTTTTATTGTACAAGACAGCCCATCCGCCGTTGGGAGAGAAGACGACCGTTTTCAATTCCGGTTTCTTCACGCCCAGGTCGTCGAGCTTCTGCATGAGCTCTTGCGGAATGTCCTTGGCAAAATAGTTATTCTTGTCGCTCAGAATGACCCAGCCGCCGTTGGGGGCGAACGAGATCGACTTGAGGTGTTGACGTTTCTTGACGATTTCATCGAGCTTCTGGAACGGCTCTTCCCCGATATCGAGAGCGAACGAGCTGTTCCCTGCGAACAGGGCCCAGCCGCCGTTGGGAGAGAAGCTCATCCATTTGAATTCCGTCCCCTTTTTCTGCTGCTCGGAAAGAATTCGCAGCGCCTCTGCCGGGATATTGCGGGCGGAGAAACTGTTCTTGCCAGAGAGCACCACCCAGCCGCCATTGGGCGCAAAGGCAATGCACTTGACCTCGGCCCCTTTGCGAGCCGTCTCGATCAGAGCCTTCAGCGGTTCCGCCGGAATATTCCGAGCCGCAGAAGCGTTCTTTCCATGCAGCACGACCCACTGCGCATCGACAGTTTCGGGAAGCACGAATCCCATCGCGCTCGCAACGACGCAGACGGCGACATGAATCGCAGAAACCAGACGGCGACCGGCCACGTTGCGTCTCCGATCTTGAGCATGCACTGCACGCCCGACCCCGGCCGGGGTCGCATCAATTAGCCGGGGGTTGAGCGAAGCGAGACACCCCCGGACGATGCGTGTTTGTTTTGATCTCGACCCCGGCGGGGTCGCAGCAATAATCTTCGCACAGATTGCGATGATTTTAAAGGCGAAGCGTGGCCTGCGCAATATGCCGCCGTGTGGATCGTCGAAACAATTCCGGGGCTTATTCCGGCACCCGCCAATTCAGCCCCGAACGGGGCGAGATCCGATAGCCCAGGGCACCTAGCCCTGGGTAGAGATTAGAAAAGCAGCGTAGCCCTGAATGGGCCAGATTCCAATGGCGACAGAATCATCGCGCCGACGATGGAATCTCGCCCCGTTGGGGCTTTCCGGTTTTTTTCGGCGATTCAACCCAGGGCTGACGCGCCCTGGGCTTTCGAATCACGCCCCGTTGGGACTACACCGGCGACTTCGTCGCCGAGAATTGACTGCTCAGGGAACAAATCCAGTCCGTCCTTCCTTGGGGTCAACGGCTGCCGAAACTCAAATCGACGCGAGCGCAACGACCAGGAATTGTCCCCGGACGGTGTTCACCACTTCACGGCAATATTGGAATCGAGCACGTACCTCATGGGTTGCGAGCGTCGCGGATGAAATCAACCGCCACCTCGACCGTGCCGACTCTCTGCCGAGTATCCTCCCGCATCCGATCCATTTCCTCGCGAGCCTTTCGGCCGACCTCGGGGTCGCGGATGCCCCGCACGAGGCGGTCCATCGCCTCCTGATGCTGCTTCGTCACGTCGGTCGATGTGGTGTCGATGCTCATAACGCCATTGTCGGAAGATTGCCGGGATGAGTCAATTATAAGATCCGCGACCGCAGCAGGATCGC
>Ga0207022_10055_pt1 | contig 31816 bp, 23 predicted proteins | sample Alteio_BWMinCont_46_FD_153307 | JGI IMG/M metagenome (GOLD analysis project Ga0207022, IMG submission 153307) | Enriched cells from forest soil in Barre Woods Harvard Forest LTER site, Petersham, Massachusetts, United States -... | ecosystem: Environmental > Terrestrial > Soil > Temperate forest >... | reverse complement strand
CGCAGAATAGCAGCCCACAAATTCGGGGTGCAGGAGTTCAGGTCGAAATGATTTGAGCATCAGGCAACCCTTTTTCAACAGGCAGTCAGCAATTCTTCGAGAAACTCGGCGATAGTCGGCCACTCGCGGTCAACGTCGCCGGTCTCATGGCTCATCAGCACGACCCGGCAGTCGCCGTTGGGCTTCTTTTTCGCCGTGTCGAGCCAGACCGAGTCGCCGATTTCGGTCTGCATGGCCAACAGCAGCGATCGCGACAGTGTCGCACCGATGTCGCCGTAATACTCGGCCTCGGTTTGCCGGGATTTGGCCAGTTTCTCGGCCGACAGGAACAGGCACGCCTGATCGGCAGCCAGCGGTGAATCGTCGACGCGGCCGCCGTTGCTGACTTGCAGGACTTTCTGCCAGCCGGCCGGGATCTTCATCACCAAAGCCTTCTCGGCCTGGGCGATGGCTTTGGGAGTCGCCGGCTTGGCGAAGCACTTCGGTGCGCCTCGCTTTCTGGATCGCAGCAGCGACAGCGAGCGTGCCAGATCGGGGGCGCGACGTGGTTTCGGGCTGGCGCGGTGCTTCGCCCAGGCCGCGGCTTCGATTTCCCGCATGCGCTTCAGTTGCTCCGGTGAAAAGGCGGGCTCAACAGGACCATACCGGCGATCGAGGTTTTCGACCCCTTTGGGCGGCCGATTCACAACGAGTACGGGGATGCAGTTCTCATCCGCAACAATTCGATTGGCTTTCAATATGTCTCGCGCCTGGCGGTTCATCGCCAGACCACGGTGGCGGAAGAAACGGCCGTCTTCGCCGCTCCAATCCGCGATCGTCGCGGCAAAATCCGTTCTGGCGAGGTGCTTCCGCAAATAGCGGTCAACAGCGCCGAATTGCGGCGGTCTTTTCAAGAGTTCCATTGAGCGCAGAAGCGACAGCAGCTTTTTCACTGAGGGCTCGCTCGGGCCGGCGTTGCGCTTGTATAGTTGTGGAGACGCGCCCGATTGGCCGCGGCGCCCGCGCGCGTCGAGGGTCTCCAAGCCGACTCCGCTGAGTTTCGATGTGTCGATCCACGGGTCGTCCACGCCGCGCCCGAGACATTCGCGGCAGACAGGGTAATACCACTGCGGCGCGCGGTATTTGCCAATGTCCCGGCACCAGACGAATTCAATGCCGGTCAACCGATGCGACTCAACGATGGCCTTAAAGCGCTCCGACACGTAGACGGGGTAAATCGCACCACCGAGGTGGATGCCGGGCTTCATGCGGTCGGCTCTGACGCGGAGATGCACGTCGTCCTCTTCGATCGGGTCCTGCAAGTCCCACGATAGACTTTCGAAGCCGTCTGCTCCCCCGCCGGGGTGCACGATGAACCATTCCACCGGGGTGCGCTCGTCGTCAATCAGTTCTTCGCGATAACCGAAGCCATTCACGCGGCCCCCCCGCCTGCGGAATTGCTCCAGCGGCTTGAGCAGATTCTGCATCCGCTGCGGCGTGGCCACTACTTCGAATAGCCCCCCGGCCGAGACCCTGTCGATCAGCGGTTCGAGCTCCCGGGTCTGTTCTTTGAGCCATGCCTCGCTCTTGTGTTCGGGGACTTTCTCGGGAGCCACCGGCAGGAAAGAGACGATGTTACGGATCACGGCATGCTCCAACTATTCGAGCCGTTTGAGAGCGCGGCGGCAGGTCGCGAATTCAACATGGATCACTCCCGCGGTTCGTCCTCGGCGTCGGGCTGTCCCATCATTGTCCCAAACAGTCTCAGGATCTCCGGGTTGATCTCTCCAAACTGCCGCATGATGTCCGGGCCGAGCGGGTGTTTGGCAATTTGGTCCCTGGCTTGCTGCTCGGCGTCGTGCATCTTCTTCTGGAGTGACTCGTGAAGGGCCGCGAATTCAGGCGGGGCGTCTTTCGCCAGGGGCGAACCGGCAGCGCGGATGCCGGCGAGCCGTTCGCGCATCTGCAACATCATTTGGAACATGGCCGTCTGGCGCTCGTCCGGCGACAGCGAATCCAGCGTCATTTGCAGCTCCTGCTGATGCTTCTCCTGCGCTTGAGCACGGTCGGCCGCCTTCTTGCCGAACAGATCCCGCCGCAGCGACTCGAGCCGTCCGCGGTCGGTTGATTCGAAAAGAACGCAGACGGGAGTACCTCGGGACGTGCTGTTCTTCCACCGTCCGTCGCCTGTCCGTGTCGACTCGATGGCGACGATGTTATCGATGTTTTCGGGTTGCAGCATCAGGCTGTGCGTCGCTGCGGGTGCAGGTCGACAAGGCTGCAGCATGGCCGCCTGCTTCAGTAACGGTTCTGGAAGAGTGGTTTTGGAATAGGATCGAGCCGAGGGTGTCTGCTCGCGAGTAAACAGGACGATCGCTCGGCCATGCCGCCCCAGAATCTGTTCCTTTTCAGCCGGCCCGCCGTGGATCGGCGACAGATCGATCGTTTCCTTCGCAATCACCTCGAGCGCTCCCGTCTCGGACCAGTCGACCGACGGGCTGTCGGCAGTCTCCAGCATGCGGCTGAAGAATTTGGTGACGGACTTCGAGCAGTGGTCCATATCGCCTGGATCGCTGTGGTGGACGAAAACGCTGGGCTCGTGCTCTGGTCCATCGACGCCGAAATTGAGGAAGTAGACGCCGCTGAATTCGTCCTCCGCAAATCGGAACATCAAGCCCCGATCCGGGACCTCCTCTTCCTCATAACAGGCGTATTCCCAGAACTCGTCATCGGGATTGTCAATTTCCGCGAGCGGCAGGATGCGGAACTGAGTCTCGCGCACGAACCCGCCGTCCTGGCGCGCGAGGGCCTCTCGCAAGACCTCCGGGAGCCGGACTCCATGTTCACTTTCCCAGGCGGCGATCTGTTCGCTACTCACGCCCGGTCCCGGGTTCATTCCCGGGACAAGAGACATATCGAACTGGCCGCTGGCGCCCGGAAGCGACTGCAACCACGCCTCCATTTGCCCGAGCTGCGCCTTGGTATCGTCGCGGCTCAAACCTGGAACACAACCTGCTTCAGCCCAAAATCGATCGAAATCAATCATCGGCTTTCCTCCTCTCCTGTGGACTTCTGCAGCGCCTCGCAAACGTCATCCGCCAGCTTCACGATCATGAAATCATCCCAACTGGCGCACAGCAAGCGACCGTCGGGTGCAGAAATCCCCAAGCGATGGTCCAGCTTCAGTTCGCCGCGCGCGGCGAGTTGCTCGGCCAATGAAATGAATTCAGCAGCGATCAAACAGTCATCCGCCTCGAAACTCGCAGGGTCCGAGCGATGCGACCACTGCTTGAACGCGTGCACGAACGATTCGGGCTCGCTCCGGTCGAAAGTGATCCGGGATCCAGTCGGACACGCCCGCACCAGCGCCGTGAAGAACTGCATCGGCGTCATTCCGAATTGGGTCGTGGGATAAGGCTTGGACACGATTCGCGGGGCCCGAAGTTCGCCTCTCTCGCGCCACGATAAGCGCAGATTACCGTTTGCGGCTTGTTCCAAGCCGCCGTTCGATTTCCTGATCGAAAACGGGCAGACTCACGGCACAAGAGCAAAGTGAAATTTGACCTTGATGCGCGCGGCGGCCCTCAATTCAGTTTCCACCAGCTCTAACTCAGAAGACATCTCCCCGGCCTTCGCGATCGTCTTGGGGTTGTCGCGGAGATGCGCGATTAATGCCTGGACTGCTGCCAACCCGTCAGTGGCACTGAACCACTCGACAGGTGGCAACCCCATCTCCTCGGCATCCATCTCCATCATTTCGGCGAGCTCTTCGGGGTCTTGACTGAGGAAAGCTCCCAGAGTTCGCAGGCCTTTCGCCTCCGCGACCGCATCGAGCTTCTCATAGCCCCTGGCCAGCGCCATGCAATCGGCGCCGAGCTTGCCGTGGGGTGGAACGTCCTTCTTAAAAACGACGCAAAAAGCGGTTCCCATAGGTCATTTCCTCGGCGATTCCGAACATCGAACGTGTTGCTTTACCCCGGCCACCAGCCATTGGCCTCGAAGAGTCCTTGCGACCGCTGTGACGATCCCGGCATTTTCATTCCAGCGACTCGCAAGTGTTTCAGCGACCGAATGAGCTGGCATCCGGCCTCGGTGAAATCCGCGAGGAACAGATTGAACCATTCGAGCCGAGGCAGATGTCGCAGGAACTCGGCCGACTGGATCCGGCGCGCGTAGCCCAACATGAGTCCCTTCAATTGGGGCGCGTGTCGCAGCTCGTCGTATCCATAGGCGGGCTTCCCCTCGATCCACAGGTATTCCAGGTCGCGGCCGAATCGCGACCAATCGATTCTCAGCTTCTTGCAGGAGCGGAGCTGCAGCGATTTGAGCCGCGCCCGGCTACTGAGCGTGATCGCCTCAAGTTTCGTCATTCCTCCGAGCTCTAATTCCGTCAGCTTGTCCAGCGCGCAAAGATCGAGGTCCTTGAGTCCAAAGTTCTCCCAGAGGAGGTACAGGCCCCTCAGATTCCGACAACGGAGCACGCTGGACCACTCCGGTTCCCACGGCGAGAACCTGCAGGTAATGAGGCTTTTTATTGCGGTGACGTCTGGCTCGCCCGGAGACGAGAGTCTCTGCCCCTTTCCAGACGAATTGATCGCCAGATTCTCCAGGTGGGGCAGGCGTTCGAGCGGTCTCCAATCGAGCGGTTTGGGTTGGAGCGGCAGATGAATGACCAATTGACGCAGCGTCGGCAGCTCTTCGAGAAAGTCCAGGCTTGTGCGGCCCGCTGACAAATGAATATCGAGGCTGGTGATGCCGTGCTGCCTGCAGAGCGCCGCCAGCGATCGATTCCAATTGCGGTATGCTGCAAGTTGCACGAGGCCGCCAGTACGATGGACGATGCCCAGATTTCCCTCGTACAGAACCTGGGAATCAGGCAGTTTGCTCTTTGGGCCGAACTTGGGAATGAATCGCCCCATTCCGAGTCCCTTGTCGTCACGTCCGCAAGCCAATTTCGACTGCACGCAATTTACGCATCTTCCGAGAATTATCCCGCCGTTTCAATGGTGTTGCATGCCATTCGACAAAATGCCCCCACTACGGCCCAATTGCTGTCCGCTTCCGTTCGCTTTCTCTGTTTTGTTCTCCGTTTTCTCGTGTTGGGTCTTTCGCACTGGCAACCGCCTGTTTCTTCGCGCACCGCGAAGATTCTTTCGATGAACATGCAATTTGCGGGAGTTGGCGGTACACTGCCAGGCGGCTGACGTGTGGCTTGCGGGCCGTTCTGCGGCCAGAATTGAATGATCGAGGCGACTATGTCGATGGCCCCGTTCGCGCCTGGGATCGCAAATCGGTCGTTCCGCGGGCCCGCCGTATTTGCAGCAGTGCTTTTGACCGTGACGGCGGCTAGCGCCGGCGACGGGCCTTCGCCCGCAATTGACCTCTACGGCGACCCGCTGCCGGCCGGCGCGTCGGTGCGGCTGGGGACCGAGCGGCTGCGTGTGACGGGCCGCAAACAAGGGCTGGCCTTCGCCGCAGACAACCGCACGCTCGTGGCCGGCGTCGAGAGCGGCGACGGCCAAATCGTGCTGTTCGACGCGCCGACCGGAAAGCGGCTGCAGACGATCGACACGCAGGGCCAATATCTGGAGGGAATGAAACTGCTTTCCGATCGGAAGACGCTGGTCACCGTGGGACACCAGAGCGAAGACGGCAGGGCTTCGTGCCCTTCAGCGAAAATCTGGGATGTGACCAGCGGCAAGCTGAAATCGAAGATTCTGTGGCGTGATCCGTTCATGCTGAGGACTTTCGACGTCACCGCCGACGCCAAGACGATTGTTGTGGCGCCTGGCGGCATGCTGCAATTCTGGGACGTCGAAACACACGTCATGCGGCTCGAGGTCAAGATTGACAAATGGGCCGTTGGCAAGCTGGCCCTTTCTCCCGACGGCAAGCTCGCTGTCGCGTCATTCGTCAACGCGCTTGTCTTCTGCGATTTAGCCGAAGGAGACGACCCTGTCCGCATCAGGGAAGACGAGACCACCCAGGCCCTGGCATTTTCTCCCGACGGGTCCATCCTGGCCGAAGGCCGGTACTCCGGCACCGACGTGTTGTTGCGCGACGTGAGGTCGAGGAAGGTGCTGCACACGCTTAGGAATTCGGAGAAGAGTCACATGTACGTGAACTCGCTGGCCTTCACGTCCGACGGTCGCTGGCTTGCCGCAGTCTCCGCCGCAGGTCCTCGCGGGGCCGAGGGAAGGGTTTTGGTCTGGGACGTCGGAACCGGAAACCTGCAGCGGGAGATCTTATTGCCGATGATGGGTTTGCAACAGGTGGCCGTCTCGGCAGACGGGCAATGGCTCGCGGCGGCGGGAACCGACTGCATTATCAAGGTCTGGAATCTCAAGACAGGTGCGCCGGTGCAGAATGAAAGCATCGGGAACGAGGAGTCGATCATATCCATTCACCTCACGCCTGACGGGCGAACCGCCGTCACAGGCGGCAACGACGGCACGCTGCGGTTCTGGGACGCCGGCACGGGAAAGCAAAAGCGACTCTTTCGCCACGGTTACTGGGTGCGCGGCACCGCTCTTTCTCCTGATGGCGGGTTGCTCGTCTCGTCCAGCCTGGATGACTCCCTTCGCGTTTGCGAAACGAGCACCGGCAACGAACGATTCCGGCTGGCGGGCCACGGCGAATGGGGCGGCCGGCGTGCGGTCGCGTTCACCGCCGACGGCCGCCGCATCGCATCCTGGGGCGACGATCTCAACTTGCGGATCATCGACGTGGCGACCGGCAAGGCAATTTCCGAAAGGCGTACCCTGCCTGCCGGAGTCGAGCTCGCGGGCGGTCCCGATGAAGCTCGCCAGGCGGAAGTCAGACAGCTCGCGACGAAAATCAACCAGGAGGCTTTCTCGCCGGATGCCCGCCGATTCGCCCTCGGTATCCGAGACTCGATCACGATCTTCGATGTCGATACCGGAAAAGAGCTGACCAGACTCGCGAACCCCGGAGCGTTTCTGGCAAGGCTGGCATTCTCTCCCGATGGCGGCCGACTCGCCATCAGCGCGCCGCCGATCGCGGCACCGGGAAATAACGGCCATGCCATAAGTGTGATTGAATTGGATTCGCAAACAGAATTGTTCTCTGTCGAAGCGCCGGACAAGAATGCCGGGCCGGTTGCTTACTCGGCCGACGGCAAGCTGCTGGCCGTGATGAGCGGCAACCAGGAGATGAAGATTCGCGTGCTCGACGCCCAGACGGGTGACGAACGGCAGTCATTTGAGCACGTCCCGAGCTCCCCTCATGCGCTGTGTTTCTCTCACGACGGCCGGCGCCTCGCCTGCGGCTTCTTCGACGGCACGGCGTTGATCTGGGACCTTGAGCCCTCTCCATGATTTTGGTTGGCGCATCCCTTAGCAGCACGACCGCGTGACGGGGCCGCTTTCCGCGTACCAGCCCGACGGGTTAGAATCGGGGGATTACCAGCAGCAATTGGGCGTCACAAGGTTTTGCAATTATGAACGCGAAGAACAGAATCGCTCTTGTCACCGGTGCCAGCAAAGGAGTCGGCCGGGGCATTGCACTGGGCCTTGCCGCGGCTGGCTGGGACGTGATCGTCAACTACCACCGGGACGAAACGGGGGCAGCAGAGACCGCCGCCGAAGTACGTGCTTGCCAGCGGCAATGCTGGACGATGCCAACCGATGTCGGAGACAGCACACAAGTGCAGGCGATGTTTGCAGCGAACAACTTGCCACGGATGGATGAACTGACCGATGCACCGACGCGACCACTGGACGGGTTTGAGACGGCCGCGCTGCAGCAGTTGCAGGCGGGCACGGAGATCGTCGTCGAGGAGGACGCCGGCGAACTGCGAATGCTCGGCTCGCTGCGCGCCGCGAAACAGTGTACAGAGTGCCATGCGGTGAGCCGCGGCGACCTGCTGGGAGCATTTACCTACCGTCTGCAGAGCGATATTCCTGTCCGCAGAGGACCTGTTCGAGCTGCGAAGCCTGTCCTGTAAGAATCATTGCAGATCGCGCGGGTTGCTCGAGCTGCGGCGTGTCGCTCAGCAGGCAGATCTCCCGGGACAGCCGTGAGTCGAGTCGATTCCTTGACGCTGTGCCAGTGCTGGAGTACGGTGTCTGCGTCGGCAGTGCCTCGCTGTCGGTGGTGGCTGAGCCCCGGGTCGGCCGCGAAACGCAGAACGGCATTCATGATTAATCGCCAATTCACCGGTATCATTTCCCCGCTGGTTACGCCACTGCACGACCGCGATTTGCTCGACGAAGACGGGCTATGCCGACTGATCGAGCATGTGATCGGCGGCAGCGTGAACGGGATCTTCATTCTGGGAACAACGGGCGAAGCGCCGAGCCTGGGCTATCGACTGCGGCGCGAGCTGATCGACCGCGTCTGTGGTCTCGTGAGCGGGCGAGTACCGGTGCTCGTGGGCATCACCGACACCGCGTTTGTGGAATCGGTGAGCCTGGCGCGGCACGCGGCAAACGCGGGAGCGGCCGCGGTCGTGTTGTCGGCGCCGTTTTACTTCCCAGCCGGGCAAACCGAGCTGACTGGATACGTGCGGAACATCGTCGAACAACTGCCGCTTCCTTTGATGCTTTACAACATGCCGGGCCTCACCAAAGTCTGGTTTGAACCGGAAACGCTGCGGAATCTCGCGGACATCGAACGCGTCGTCGGGATCAAGGACAGCAGCGGCGATCTGGAATATTTCGCTCGCTTGATGAACCTTCGCGAGTTGCGGCCCGACTGGTCGATCCTGATGGGCCCGGAAGCGTTCCTGCCGGACGCGATGCGACTGGGCGGCGATGGTGCAGTCGCGGGCGGAGCGAACGTCTTTCCGACGCTGTTCGTCGAGTGCTACTGCGCGGCCTTGGCGGGCGATGCGGCGCGCGTCGCTGCACTCAGCCAGACGATCAACGAGTTCCAACGCATCTACGAGATCGGCAAGTACGCCTCGCGTTTCATCAAAGCGACGAAATGTGCGCTGTCGCTGCTCGGCCTGTGCGACGATTTCATGGCCGAGCCGTTCCACCGTTTTCATCCGCCGGAACGAGAAAGGGTCCGCGTGGTTCTCGAAACGGTCAAACCCGGCGTCCCGCGGGACGGGTTTTCAACCTGTCCTGATAAGACCGGTAAGATCCAGTCTTAAGCATTGACCGGTTGTCGAGTGGTGTACGGCGTGTTGCGCCGAAATGGACCACAGCACGACAGAGCACCGCCGACAACCAGAATCATGAGCGTTCCCGCAACCGGAATCAGGAAGGAATGACCCTGATAGCGATATGGGTTCACAACTTCCAAGACACGAGCCAGCGCCTGGGACACAGCATCACCGCGTCGTTGAAAGAGCTCGGCAAACTCCTGGCATTTCGGAGACCAGGTCATCCACAAAATCACCATAACTCCCAACACCGTTGAAAGTCCCGCGGCCAGACCGTTGGCGCGACGGAAAATGATTCCCAGGAGGAAGAGCCCGAGAATTCCCCCGCCCAGAATTCCCGCCAGCGCCCACCACACATCGAGGGCCGATTTGGCGCCGATCATCAATAGCGCGGCCCACGTGCTGAGTGCCCCCATAATCAACACCGCCAACCGCAGGGCCCACATCGATTCTGTTTCGCTCGCCTGCGGTCGAAAGTAGCGTCGATGGATGTCGCACAGATAGAGCGTGGCACAGCAATTGAGATTGGAATCCATCGCCGCCGAGCAGATGGCTGCCAGCACCAGACCGGTAATGCCGGGCGGCAGTTGTGTGCTGATAAAGTGGGGAAACACATCATCTCCTTGCATGCCACCCGGCAGCAGATGCGGATGGACTTGATAAAACGCCCAGAGCGCGGTGCCGATCAGCAGAAGTGCCGCGCTCAGGGGAATATAACTGATCGCCCCCATCCAGACGCTCAGATTGGCGGCGCGATCATTCTGGGCGCTGATGTAGCGTTGAACGTAACTTTGATCGATGCCGAAATTCTGCAGGTTGATCGCCAGCCCGTACACAAACACCACCCAGACCGTGGGTTCGCTCAAGCTGGTTCCGAAACTCCCCAGGCTGAATTTGTTCGCGGCACCGGCCATCTCGAAAAGTTGCCCAGGTCCTTCGGGCAACCCCAGGATCGTGATCACCACGCAGACCACGACACCGGCCACGAGAACGATGGCTTGCACGGCTCCGGTCCAGATGACCCCTTCACTGCCCCCGAAAAAAGGATAGATCGTAACCACAAACCCGCTGATCAGAATAATGGTTTTCAAATCGAGACCGACCAATGGTTGCAACGCCAAGGCGAGCAGGTACAGAATACTCCCCAGCCGCGCCAACTGCGTCAGCAGGTAGCAGACCACGCCGTAGGTTCGCGCCCAGGCGCCGAACCGGTGTTCGAGGTGTTGATACGCCGAGACTTCACCAGATTGCCGGAAGAAGGGGACATACCAGCGCGTCGCCGCCCACGCGGCGAGGGGGAGCGAAAGGGCGAACACCAGTGGGCCCCAGTTATCCCGATAGGCCTTTCCGGGGTTCGCCAGAAAGCTGATGCTGCTGACGTACGAGCCGAAGATCGATAGCCCGACAACCCATCCCGGCAAACCACGACCGGCGGACATGAATTTTTCGGAAGTGGCGCTGCTGCGTGCAAACAGGCACCCCCAGCCCACAATCACAAACAAGTAGCCGACCAGGACGATCGCATCGATAGCATGCATGAAAGAAGCGATACCTCGTATTTGACCGCAGCGAAACAGGAACTGACTTGCATTGTTATGTCGAGCCGATTGCTCAAAGTGCGTCAACGCGCGACCACGCAGCGTAAGACGACATCATTCCTCGCCTTGGTCTTCAATGATCGCTTCCGCAATCCGGTCCGCAATGATGCTGTTGCCACGCTCGCCAAAGTGACAGCAATCATCGAGATAGACCTGTTCGCGAGTCGCGACGAACGCATCTGTCAGATCGGTGAAGCACTCGCCCGATGCGGCCAGTCGCTCGCCAGCCCGGCGAAGGACTGGATATCCCCGCACCACGCCCTCCCGATAGGGATGGTTGTCGCGAAAGGCGCGCCTCAATTCTTCTGCATTCAACAGCTTCGATCCTTCGACATATTGATTGGGCTGCAGGAAGTGGTAGTATCGAATGCCGTTCGCGGCACAAAGCACGCGCATTTGCCGCGAAGAGGCTTCCCAGATCTGGACGAGATCTTCATACAATTCCTGCTCGCTCGCCGGTCGATAACCTCGCCCGGTTGTGACCACGTCGTCCTCAAAGGAGGAATCCTCAATGGCCGCCCTGGCGTCCCGCAGGCGCTTCTCGAGCACGCGGTTGCGCGCGGACCACAGCAAATGGCAGGTCGGCGAAAACGACAAGGGACGATACGAGAAGAAATTGGCTGCATCGCGAAGATCCGTCTCCAAAAGCGCAGCGCGACCGTAGAGCTTGAGAACGCGGGAATCGCGAATCTGGCCAACCCTCGAAAACCAGGCGCGTGGGTAGATCGGAAAGACTCCGTGCTGTTTGTTCCCGGAAGCGTGCAACGCGACTTCATTGAAGCCGTCGACATTAATGAGCAGGTCGAGCTCTCCGCCTTGCGCCAGAATGTAATTCAGTGCCATGAGTTGTTGTGGCTGCTTGTAGCCTCCTGACGCCAGACACACCACGACAAATTCCTTGTGGCGAAATCTCGGGTGTTCCTGCAGCTTTCGCAGCAGGACGTGCACCCCCTGATGGTAGAAGACTTCTGCCACCGAGCCTCCGAAAATGCCGACAAGAATCGCGTCGGCAGATCTTTTTTGAACGACGGGCCGACGACTGGGAAAGCCGTCGAATGGGCGATTCGTAAAATCTTCGGACCAGGCGAACGGGTAGAGCGTGTTTGGATTATCGGGTTTCCAACCGGAAGGCATGGCATATCCCACGTAGGGATGAATGACGCCGGTGGAGGCAGAGAATGCTGGAGCGGAGTGCCCAGCAGCGGCCAGGGCTGCCTTACGGCGATCCCCGGCCGCGGAAGACCATGTGTACCAGTGGCCGTCGCCCAGACGCACAGCGCAAAGAGAAAGGGCCTCCAGGAACAGGTACAGCAATAGAACCAGAATTGCCGCGAATGCCAGACGTTTTCGGCGTGAAATCGTTCGGTTTCCTTTCCTGACGAGCAACTGCGTCCCCCTCATCGGCGGGAGCGTGATTATGCCGAGTTCTGTCATGCTACGACAAGGCGCCGACCGTGTCTGTTATGCCAGCAGTTCGTGAACGACTCGACCGGCGACATCAGTCAGTCGAAAGTCTCGCCCCTGGGACCGATACGTGAACTTCTCATGGTCCAGGCCCATCAGATGCAAGATCGTGGCCTGAAGATCGAATACATCGATCGGGTTGTCGACCGACTGGAAACCCAACTCGTCGGTTCCTCCCAATGTGATCCCTTTCTTGACGCCGGCGCCTGCCATCCAGAATGTTCCCGCGAACGGATGATGGTCTCGGCCGAGGTGCGGCGATCCGTCTCGTTTCTCGTCAATCGGTGTCCGGCCGAATTCCGCCGCCCAAACGACGAGTGTTTCATCGAGCAACCCTCGCTGCTTGAGATCTCGCAGCAGCGCCGCCAGCGCCTTGTCGACCGACTTGCACTGGTCGGGGAGGGCATGCATCAGATCACGAGCCTGGATGTCGCCGTGGTGGTCCCAGTCGAGGTCAACCAATTGAACGATGCGGACGCCCCGTTCGATCAAGCGTCGCGCCAAGAGACAATTGTTGGCAAACGACTGCTTGCCCGGTTCCGCTCCATACATTTCCTGAATGTACCTGGGCTCCTGTGAGAAATCGACGAGTTCCGGTGCGGAGGCCTGCATGCGGTACGCCATCTCAAAGGCGGCGATTCGAGTGCTGATCTCGGGATCGCCGATCAGGTCTCGCCGAATCCCGTTCAACGCATTGATCGTCTCCACAGTCCGCCGCCGCACGTGCTCGGTCATCCCCTGAGGATTCGAAAGAAACAGAACCGGGTCGCCCTGACAACAAAAAGGGACCCCTTGATGGACGGACGGCAGGAAGCCCGACCCCATCATTCCCGGTCCACCGCGTGGAAGCAGATTCGAAAGCAGGACGACGAATGCGGGAAGATTGTCGTTCTCACTTCCCAGCCCGTAGCTCAGCCAGGCCCCCAGACTGGGGCGGCCTTCCAGCGGGGCGCCGGTCATCAATTTGAGCTGCGCCAGGGGATGATCGAAAACCTGATCGTCGAAGCGCATCCCTTTCATGAACGCGACATCATCCACGACACCGGAAAAATGCGGCAGCAATTCCGAGACGAGGGCACCCGACTCACCATGCCTCTGAAACTTGTAAGGTGAACCGAGCAACTTGGACGGCTGGTTCTTGTTTCGAGATCGAATTTGCGAAAAGCGAACGTCACCCAGCAGTTCGCGGTCCGCCGTCTTGCCGCTCAGTTTGCTCAGCATGGGCTTGTAATCGAACAGATCGAGTTGCGATGGAGCGCCGGCCATGAAGAGAAAAATGATTCTCTTCGCAAGAGGCGCGAAATGCGGCAACGTAATCGCCGGTATGGAGACCCCCGACGCCTTCGTCGAATCACCAATTGCATTCTCGCCAAGAAGCGAGGCGAGAGCCAATCCTCCCATTCCCATCCCGGCACGCGAAAGAAATGTCCGGCGGCTGACAAGATCGAGAAAACTGGGCGGCAAGCCTGGCATCGCGCCTACTCCTTCATGATCGTCTCATCAAGATTCAGCAGGACGTTCGCAATCGTTGAACAGGCAGCCCATTCGGAAACGTTCAGATGGGGATGCCGGGCGATCACAGCTTCTCCACCAACCAATGACTTCGCGGCATCGACGTCGTTGGTCAAGCGATGAATTTCCTCCTGATGGAGTTTTAGAAGAATTGCGATCTCATTCGCCGTCGGATGCCTCGCCAGGCAGATTCGAAATCCCATTGTCACGGCGGCTTCGGCAGACCCGGCGCCGCCTTCGAGCATCCTGCTTCCCAGATGAACTGCGGCTTCAAAGAAAACGGGATCGTTGAGAGTTACCAAAGCTTGCAGCGGGGTGCTGCTGCTTCCTCGTCGCGCGCAGGCCCCCGTTCGATTCGGTGCGTCGAAAATCGAGAAACTTGGATAGAGTGCCGTCCGCTTCCAATGCGTGTACAGGCCCCGGCGATACCGATTTTCGTCCTGGTTTACTTTCCACGGAAATCCAGCGAATTCCAATTTCTCGGACGTCCCGGGGGGCTGCCAGGGAAAGACGCTCGGACCGCCCAGACTCCGGGCGAGCAACCCGGAAGACGCCAGCGCGATGTCGCGGATCAGTTCGGCGGCAACGCGAAAGCGTGGACCGCGTGCGAGGAGTCGATTCTGCGGGTCGCGATCAAGCAAATCGCCGGGAACATGACTCGCTTGCCGGTAGGTCGCCGCGGTGACCATCAGCCTCAACATTCGCTTGCTGCTCCAACCGACCCGTTGAAACTCCGTCGCCAGCCAATCCAGGAGCTCAGGATGCGATGGCGGCTCGCCTCGCATCCCGAAATCATCGCTGGTGCGAACGAGCCCGATCCCGAACAGCGACTCCCACATCCGATTCACCGTCACGCGCGCGGTCAGCGGATTGTCGTCGTCGATCAACCAGCATGCCAACGAGAGCCTGTCTCGCTCCCCACACTGTGGAGCATGCAAGAAGGCAGGAAATCCGGGTTCCACCTGTTCTCCGTCCTCGGCCGGGGAGCCGCGCACCTTGAGAAACGTGACGTTCGGCTTGCGTCGTTCCTCAAGAATCAAAGTCGACGCGCGCATGCCGTTCAGCGGTGATTCCGTCGTGATGGCGGTTCCCCCGTAGTCGGCTCCCTGCACCTCATCGACCGAATTATTGAAAACGGCGTAAAGCTGATAAAACTCCTTCTGTGTCAGAGGATCGAACTTGTGGTCGTGACATTGGGCGCAACTGAATGTCAGACCGAGCCACGTCGTAGCCACGGTGTTGACTCGATCGACGAGCATGTCGAATCGATTCGTTACGATATCGGGAGCCACCGCCGAGCTTCTCACGAATCCCGTGGCCACTCGTTGTTGCAGCGTCGCGTTCGGGATCAGATCGCCAGCGATCTGTTCGACAGTGAATTGATCGAACGGCAGATCGCGATTGAGGGACTCGATCACCCAGTCGCGATAGAGCCAGAGGCTGCGAACGGCATCGAACTCGAATCCGTTGGTGTCGGCAAACCGAGCCAGGTCCAACCATCGTATGGCCCACTTTTCACCGAAATGTGGCGACTCCAACAAGCGATCGACCAGGCGCTCGTACGCGTCCGGGGATTGATCGGCGACGAACTCGTCGACTTCTTTGGGAGCCGGAGGCAGTCCGATCAGGTCAAAAAATAACCGGCGGATCAGCGTTGCCCGGTCCGCTGGTGGTGCAGGCTGAATCCGCTCGGCTTCCAATCGCGCCAAGACGAAGTCGTCCACCGGATTCCTGGACCAGTTCGCATCATGCACGATCGGGACCTGTGGCGAACGTGGTTTGACGAATGACCAATGCGGCCGGATGTCGCGAGCAAAGTTGATCGACGAGTCTGTTTGATTATCGAGTAACGCAGTGGCTGCCACCGCGAAAACTGCATCCGATGAGGCCCCATCGCTGCACTCCGGTTGGTTCACGTTCTCGGACTTCTGATATGACCTGGCGCGCGCTCTGCAGAGTTGCCGCGCATCGACCGGCCCGGTCTGCACCTGGGGAACGGCAGTGACGTTTTGGACCGCAGCCGCTGGCGGCGAGGGGAGTTCGCCATGCGACGGCAAACGCAGAAGACCAAACCAGTCGATGGCGAGATTTGCAATGGCCAGGGCGAGGATGAGGACGATGCTCTCAAGCCTGATCGCGACCCAATGGCTCGTCTGCTGCGGTGCCACTTCAGTTCCGAACTCCCCGCGTTACAACGCCGCGTAACTGAATCCCGTTATTGGGCTCCAAACGTCCCGACCGTCGCTCCGGGCATTGATCTTCGGAGGTGACGCACTCCGCAAAAATCGGCTGTGGACGAACTGCTTCGGTTCCGCAGGCCGATGGTCCAGCCAGCGGTGAATAGCGAAAAACGCCTGAAAACTGGCATATTCGCTGTCACAGGCAACGCTCTTGGCGTTCTCAGAGTACCCAGATTACTGATCATTTTCCAGAGTTTTGCCAAGATTCTGTCACGAATGGCACTGTCACGCATTCGCGAAAATCCGGCCGCTGTGACGCTCGGCGCATCCTTTTTGAGCCATGCCGGTTTTTTTTGTTGACAAACACGGCTGCTGTTGGCAGCATATTGATTAATTGGATTTAATTGCGTTCAATCGTGCGGATTATAAATCGTGCCTGTCCTTACAGGGGGCCTGATGGGCAACCAGCGCGAAGTTCAGAAATGCATCTGCGGACGCGGAAGTGGTTTTCGTTCGCGCTCCGTTGGAGCGCTGCCCGAACGGATTCCGCGGTTCGATCCCCGTTTCCCGTCCCAGCTATGTGCGCCTATCGGTGTTTGCGGCGTTTCGTGGCCGAGCATCGCTCGTGTGCTGCGGTCTGTTCGTGGCGTGGTCGCCTTTCTTGTCGATGTGCGTTTCCAATTTATCTGCTTACTGGAGGGCTAAAGCATGAGTTGCATCGAGGTTGCACGAAGTCCGATTCGCAGTCGCAGGTTCCGTGGTTTTACTTTGATCGAGCTGTTAGTCGTGATCGCGATCATTGCGGTGCTGGTCGCCTTGCTGTTGCCGGCAGTTCAGCAGGCGCGCGAAGCGGCCCGCCGCACGCAGTGCAAAAACAATTTGAAACAATTTGGAATAGCGCTGCACAGCTACCACGAGGCCCTGAAGGTCTTCCCCCCCGCTCAAATTTACGATGCCGTGGTCGATAACAACACCTGCGGCAACGCGTGTGCTCCGTGTGGGTCAAGCGGCAGCGCGACTCCCTACGGTCGGGCTCCCTGGACGGTCTCGATTCTGCCGTATATGGATCAGTCGAACGTTTACAACTTGTTCAACTTTTCTACTGGGTTCGCCGGTCGTCAAGACCAGCAGAATGCCCCGGGTACGGGCAACTATGCCATTCAGTTCGGACCAAATTCCTCGACATCGCCTGCTCCCATACCCAGTCCGCCAATTTTCAGGTGCCCGTCAAATCCGTATGCGCTGTCGGACACGTACATCAACTCCTATAACGCGTGCATGGGTGGCGGCGGACCGGCCTGGAAAACCGATCCAAACACCGGTCAGCCTGCCGTCGACGGAACAATTCCCCAGAATGCTCCTTCGGACAACCAGCCGTATTCGAACAACCCGATGATGCCCTGCTACAATTCCTCGCCAGGTCAGACGTTGCCTTATATCGGCGTCAACACCAACTTCCGCCCGGAATGGAACAATGGCGTCATGCACATGAATTCTTCCGTGAGCGTTGCCGGGATCCAGGACGGCACATCGAATCAGGTCCTCGTCGGTGAGACGATGTTCTGCGTGCTCATCCAGAACTACCCCGGTGCCTGGGCCACGTGGTGCTCTGCGATTCGACCGAGCGGCGGCCTGCCGGTGCTGTTCAACACGTCAGCGATTCTATGCGGGATGAACCAGCCTCTGATCGAATACACGATGACCATCGCCAGACAACGAGGGGGCGCCGCCAATGGCCACAGCATGATCCAGGAAGGATACAGCAGTTGGCATGCGGGCGGGGGGCACGTGCTGTTCGCCGATGGGAGTGTCCGGTTCTTTACGGACAGCATGGACTTGCTGACCCAGCAGAAATTCGGTTCTCGAAGAGACGGAAACGTCGCGACTTTGGATTTTTGAGTTGAGCGAGAGACGATTTCTGTTCCCAACAATCCCGGCAGCAACGTCCACCGCTGCCGCGGATTGTGTCGGGTCATCTGGTGATCTTTTCCTGCCAGTCCAAACTGCAGCGCGTGCTTGGCCAGCGAGCTGGAGGCGAAAAGGGGGAGGATTCATATGATTCATGCTGTGACGAGTTGTCGATCGTATATGCGGAGTCCTGTCGTCGTGCTGAGTCTGGCTTTAATCGCCGGTCTTTCCGGTTGTGGCGGCGGGGACGCAGCAGATGCCGGGTCGCCCCGCGTCAACGCCTCAGGCGAAGTGACGTTTGCTGGCAAAGCAATTCCAGCAGGTACGGTCACCTTCCTCAATCCCGCGACAGGCAATCTGGCGGTATGTCCGATTTCCAACGGCGTATATTCGAGTCAGCGCGGGCAAGGGCCGAATCCTGGAAAGAATACGGTCATGATCGTAGGACAAGATAAGGTCGATGGAACATATCTGTGGAGCGGCTCCTGGAGCACGGAAGTCGAAGTTGACGATGAATCCGACTACGACGGGGAGTTTACGGTGAACGCCGATGAAGTGAAGCCCTTTGACGGCAAAGTGCTGATGGATGACGACTGATCTATCTCTGCAGCGAATTCCAATCCGTTTGTGACCATGCGATTTGCGACGCGCGTGCCGAGGTCAATTGTGGAAGGAGTGACGAAATTGTGCCGACGCACCAGGTCGCCGAAGCGGCAAACTGGAGGATGCTCGCTGGCAAGGACGTGTCCGCGGAGCTGGCTAAGATTGGCCTGCGTCGCGGTCGTGGGCATCGCGATGTCGGCTGCGGTCGCGGGCGGACGGTCCGATCAAGGAACTGAGGCTCGCCAAATCCTCATGAACTCGATCGGGATGGAGTTCATCGAGATCCCTGCGGGAGAATTTCTGATGGGCGCGCCGAGTACCGAGGACGGTGCGCGGGATGACGAAACGCCGCAGCATCAGATCAAGATCACCAAACCGTTCCGACTGGGGAAATTCGAAGTCACGCAGCAGGAGTACGAACGCGTGATGGGAAGAAATCCAAGTTTCTTCTCGGCGACTGGCAAGGGGAAAGAGAAGGTTGCCGGGATGGATACGAAGCGTTTTCCCGTCGAACAGGTATCCTGGGACGAAGCGGTTGAATTCTGCCGGAAATTATCGGAACTTCCAGCCGAAAAGTCTGCGCGACGTGCGTATCGGCTTCCGACCGAAGCCGAGTGGCAGTACGCTTGCCGTGCCGGGACAACGACGGCGTTTCATTTCGGGAATTCTCTGGGAGCCGATCAGGCCAATATCAATGGTCATTTTCCGTACCCGCAGGGGGCGCCGCGTGGCAAGTTTCTGAATCGCACAGCGGCCGTCGGTTCGTACTCGCCAAACGCATTCGGACTGTATGACATGCATGGCAACGTTGCAGAATACTGCCACGACTGGTTCGGCCGTGAGTACTACCGGGAGTCTCCGCCAGAAGACCCGCAAGGTCCGTCGGCGGGAGCCGACAAGCTGGTCATGGGAGGCTCGTGGAGCAGCGATGCTGCTCGTTGCCGCTGCGCATTTCGGCGCAGCAATGCGACTTCGGGACGCGCCAGCTATTTCGGTTTGCGGGTGGTGTGCGATCGGTGAATCTGCGCCGGCTGGAGCGGAGGCTTGTGAATTGAGCCTTCCGGCTGCCGCGTTGCGTGACTGGAGATTCCCCTTCATTGGACGACGTCAAGAGTCAGTTGCCCCTGTGCAGGCTGTCCATTTTTCATTGAGGTGATCATGCGTGCGAAACGCTCGCTGCCGATTATCGGATTTTTGCTTTGTCTCGCTGCTGGATTTCCTGTTTCCGCCGAGACATGGTCTGGATTTCGTGGCGCGGCCGGAGACGCTGTCTCTGCGGAAACGGTCTTGCCGACGACATGGTCTGCCGAGAGCCTCACCTGGAAGACCTCCCTGCGGGGCAAAGGCAATTCTTCTCCGGCGGTCATGTCGCAATTGATTTTCTTGACGAGCCAGGATGAAACCGACGAGTCGTTGTGGGTGATTGCTATCGATCGAACGGATGGCCGCGTTCGCTGGGAAAAGAAGGTCGGCAGCGGCGCGTTGACTGCCTACGGTCCGCCGGAACTGTTCAACTATCGCCATAACCCGGCCACGCCCTCTCCCGTGGCGGATGAGCAGCATGTCTGGGCGTTCTTCGGCACAGGGGACTTGGTCTGTCTCGACCATGCCGGAAAAGTCATGTGGCACAAGAATCTGGCAGACGAGTATGGCGCGTTCGATTTAAAATTCGGGATGGGCTCTTCGCCCCGCCTCTGGGGGGATATGCTGTATGTGGCCTGCCTGCATAAGGGGCCATCTTACGTGCTGGCGCTCGACAAGCTGACGGGCCACGAGCGCTGGCTGACGCCGCGCGATCTCCCCGCGGATGGAGACGCTCCAGATTCCTATACTTCTCCGGTTGTCCTGCAATCGAAGACCGGGCCGGCGCAACTGATTGTCAGCGGTTGCGACCACGTCGATGCCTACGATTTGTTCACCGGGAAACGCACCTGGATCAGTGCCGGCCTGAAGATCCCGAAGGAAGAGTATTCCCGGATCATCGTCTCGCCAGCCGTGGGAGAAGGAGTCGTGGTCGCTTCTTCGGCCAAGGCGCACCATGCGATTGCCGTCGCCGCCGACGGTTCCGGCGACGTGACCACGACCCATCAGCTCTGGAAAGTCGACTTCATGGCGGATTGTCCTACGCCGACCATCCACAAAGGAATCGTCTATTCGATACGCGATAACGGCGTGGGGACATGTCTCGATTTGAGAACCGGCAAAGTCCATTGGCAGAAGCGGATCGGGGATGGGGATTTTCGGTCTTCCCCAGTCGTTGGCGGCGGCCAGGTGTATTTCCTGGGCATCAAAGGGAATTGCAAAGTCATCAACGAAGGACCGGAATTCAAAGAGCTGGCGGAGAACCAGTTGGACGGGGATTTCTATGCCACTCCCGCCATCAGCAATGGAATGCTCTTCTTGCGCGACCGGTCGAGTCTGATGGCCATCGGGAAATTGAATTCTGCAACTCTGCGGGAGAGTCTTCCGGGCAATGCCGTTTCGGCCCAACAGGATCCCGACTTTGCTCCCGTGGTCGACCTGCTCCGCCTACCGCAGAACATTACACTGGGCGCCGTCTCGGGGGTGGCCGTGAACAGCAAAGGACAGATTTACATTCTGCAACGCGCCCAGCCGCCCGTGATGTGCTTCGAGGCGAACGGTCAGTACGTCCGTTCCTGGGGGGAGAACTTGATCGGGAAGGGACACGGTTTGAGTATCGACCGGCACGAGAATGTCTGGGTGACAGACACCGACCATCATCTCGTGTTCAAGTTCGACTCCAGCGGCAAACTTTTGCTGGCCTTGGGACAGGCCGACAAGCCTGGATCGGGCGACGATCAATTCGATCAACCGACCTATGCCCTCGTCGGGCCTGATGAGGAAATCTACGTGGCCGATGGTTACGGCAAGAATCAACGCATGGTGAAATTGAGCCCGAAAGGCAAATTTCTGCAGGCTTGGGGCGGGCCGGGAAAAAAGCCGGGCGAGTTCAGCGCCCCGCATACGATGGTCATTGATTCCCTGGGGCGACTCCTCGTAGCCGATCGCGACAATGAGCGGATCCAAATCTTCGATCGCGAGGGGACGTTGCTGACGGTCATCAGCGGTGGTTATACGCCCTTCGGCCTGGCCTTGAACCCGGACGGAGTTCTCTTCGTCGCCGATGGAAAAGCAAACAGGATCCTGCAAGTCGACGCGCAAGGAAACGTCGTCCGATCGTGGGGCAAGATGGGCGCCGGTCCCGGCGAGTTCAACACCGTTCATTTGCTGAACGCCGACAGCATGGGTAACCTCTACACGGCCGAAGTCGGTGGCAGGCGGATGCAGAAACTCGAGCGGAAGTAATTTTTGCCGACTGCGACACGGCGTCTCCGAAGTCGGCGCAGACCGAGAGGACTCCACTGGACCGCTCCATTGGGGTCGGGGTCGCTCATCTTCGTCGGCAGGGTCAAATCCCGGTATGACCGATTCTCCCCGATCTCGATCCCGCCTGCCGCACTGGGGCTGGCTCCTTCTGGCGACATTGATTCTCGTCAATATTTACGCAGCGCTGTCGATCATTGACGAAGAACGGTCGATCACCTCTCGCCGAGAGCAGCAGATCGTTCACGAAATCGAAGGCTTGGGAGGATCGGTCTATATGACGAAGGATGGTCGGGTCGAAAGTGCTAGTTTTGAAAACAGCACGATGACCGACGCCGGTCTGGCATACGTGAGCGAATTGATGAATCTCAAGTTGCTGGACCTCAATCATACGAAGGTGAGTGATGCCGGTCTGGTCTACCTGAGTGGACTGACGAAACTTGAAGTTCTCAACCTCAATGGCACGAAGGTCGGCGATGCGGGATTGGCTCACCTGAGCGGATTGAAGAACCTCATCAGTCTGCATGTCGTTGGAACGCAGGTCAGCGATTCCGGTTTACGGCAGTTGAGCAAACAGACGAAACTCATCTGGTTGGACTTGCGCGGTACGCTTGTCACGGACGAGGGCGTCAAAGCACTCCGAAAGGCACTGCCGGACTGCGTGATCCCGTTTGCCGTCGATTGATCGGCCTTTCGCTGAAAATAGATATCCCACGTCTGAATTTCAGCATCGTGAGCAAATAGCGAATAGCATGTGGTTCCCACTGCCAAACCGACAACGAATGATCCCAACAGCAGGACATTCCTGGCAACGATCGGCTTTTTCCTGGCGATCCAGTAGGCGATCATCAGCACAATGGCTGTCGAGATGGATTTGAGGATGGCCAAGCCACGAATCCCGCCGTTGTGGTCAATTATGTAACGCGCTACAGGGTGCGATTCTTCAATGGCCGTGTGGTTCAGAAAATGCTTCGTTAATCCAAAGTCCAGAAAGTTCATTGTTAAAAACAGGATGGCAAGAATCTTGGTGATGATGGCATCGCTTTCTTGGAATCGGAAAACAGACCGCCGACTCCACGAGCGGTTGAACGCAAAAAAGCCGATGTGGTGGAGCACCTTGGAGGTATTCCACCACATCGGCTTAAACTTCGACAGGCCCACCGGCACGGCCGGATTGCCCTTCAATTTATCTTCCGACGAACAACAATCAGATCCGAACTACGATTCCATATCATGCGCCGGATTCTAATATAGCATGATCTTAATGTTAGACATGCGAGAAATGCAAGTGAAACGCATAGATTCTGCGCGGCAGCGTATTTCAAGTACGGCCGGTGCATCGGCTCGAATCGGCCCGACGGGGCGGGAGGAATCTCCTGCAGCGGTCGCCGATTTCAAGGCCAAAAGCCGACTCACGCTGCCCATCGCGGCCGATCCCCAGCGTGCCGTCTACAGCCGCTATGCGTCGGAACGCATCCCCGAACATACAGTCCTTTCGAGATGGAAAAATCATCGACCAGACGGTGGGCTTCTCGGTTCTCGAACACCCGGAAGAAATCAGCAAGCTCCGTGAACTAATCGCCAGAGAGCTCACCGCCAGTCGATAAGCCGCAGGCGGATGATCTCGGGAGGATGAACCTCTTCCAGCACCGTTGTAGGCTGCTCACCGTTCCCATCAACGCCCACCACGTAGATTCCGCTGCGGCCTGCCCGTTTTCCGGACGAGTCGAGATGCGCCGCGCTGTAGGCCACGCGCTGACCGTCGGGAGACCAGCAGCCATATATGTCGCTGAAGGACCCGGCAGCGACGAGGGCTCGTTCTGCACCTCCATCCACTTCGGCCATTTGCAGCGACATCCCCTGATCCCCGTGCAACACGGTGAAGATCACGGATCGGCCGTCGGGCGAGAACGAACAGGTGCCTCCCAAAATCGATTCCTGCTCTCTTGTCAAGCGTTGCCGCCCCGACCACTTCCAGATGGGGCCGGTCATGTCCATTGTGATCAGGTACAACAGGCCTTCGTGGTCGGCGACCGCGAACCACTTGCCATCCGGCGACCAGGCCGCGAGCGTCATCGAATGCTCCTTGTAACGCGGCAATTTCATTTCGTGAACCTCTTTCGTGGTCGTATCGACGACCCAGTTGCGATTGCCGTCGGGGGCTTTCCACGAAGTGAAGGCCACCTTCTTTCCATCAGGCGACCAGAGGAAATTGTGCATCTCCGTCCCCTCACTCTTGGCCAGAAGTTCGGCCGGATCGGTCGTCGCAATAGTGCGAACGTAGATCGCGTCCGGGGGGAATGAGCTGAATCCATTGTCCGTCTTCCTGATCACCGCCTGGCCGAAGGCCATGCGCGTCGCATCGGGAGACAAACGGTCGGACTGGATCTGATAATTCTGGGAATCCGGAAGTGGAACATCGGGCAAGTTCGTGATCAGTCCCTCTCCGGGCAGGATCTTGGCCAAACCGGCGTCGCGATGATAATAGATTTGCCCTTTTCTGGCCGAGTCCGCCGGCGTCGGCTCGGGAGCAGGCGGCGGAGCGATTGCGGCCCCTTTGCCGGTATTGGGCTGCTCAGCCCGCGTGCAGCCACGGAAAGCAAACGCCGCGATGCAGATCGCGCCGACAGCCGTCAGGCCGATCGTCAGTTTCTGTTTTGACTGGGTCATGTTTTGGACCTTATCGCCGCGACCAGAACCAATACCCGCCTGCCAGAACAAATACTCCCAGGCCAATTCCAACCAAAAGCGGCCAGCGCGAGGGGCGCGGCGGCAATACGTCGGGCGGACCGGCGTCGTCCGACGTGATCTTCACTTCCACGATCCGCATGTCCACGAGCGTCGCCGACCCGCCGTTGTCGGCGGCGAAACGCACCATGCCGAGGTCGTCTTCCCCGATCTCGGTTTCAAACAGTTCCTGAAAGGCTTCGCTGGAACCTTCGGCCACACGATAGGAGAGCATCGATCCCGTGCGAACCAGCCGCAGCTTCCCCGACGTGGCCTGAGTCGCAATGGGATCGCCGCCGTGATGAACGCGTTTGCCGTCCGGCCCCGTCGACGCGCGGTGCGAGAGAAAAACCTGCTCGCCCCCTTTGCCGACGGCCCGCCAGATCGTGGCCGCTTCATCGCTGTAAGAGACCATCTTGATCCAGATGCTGACGCCGGCGCCATTCCCCCCGACGGGCTTGTCAACCTGAATCAATTCGAACTCCATCGTGATCTCAAAATCTCCTTTGATGCCGGTTTGCAATGCCAGGCCGACGGCGGGCCTCAACCCATGCTCTTCCGTCAACGTGATCCGCAAGCCCCGGCTGTCCGATTGGATCGAGCCGGCGGCATTCGGTCCGGTCAGACGGAACAGCGCCGGGTTGAATGGATTTCCCCGAAAATCCTGACCGATTTCTTCGGCCGACAATGGCTGGACCACGCACGCGCACGACAAAATCAATAGTGCGGCTCGTGCCAGCAAGTTTCGCAGCGACAATTTCATCAACGTGGTACCCCTGGTCAGTAACGGCCTGAAGTGCTGAAAAGTCAGGCGTTCGAATTGTCGAAACGCATCCCGGATTTGTTTTCGGTTTCACCACGGCAGCCCCGAATGGGGCGAGATTCGATAGCCCAGGGCGCTTCAGCCCTGGGTAACGAGCCGAATTGCCGCGACAGCCCTGAAGGGGCGAGATTCCATTGGCCGCAAACCCATCGTGGTGGCTCGGGAATCTTGCCCCGTTGGGTCTTACTTGTTTTTTCCTGCAACCCAACCCAGCGCTGACGCGCCCTGGGCTATCGAATCCCGCCCCCTTGGGGCTGAACTGGCGACTTCGTCGCAAAGAAACGCATTCTCTGAAATCAAATCCCGACCCTCCTTCCAGGATCGCTTAAATATCAAAATCGCCGTACGCTTTGCGCGCCATTAACTCTCCGTCAAAAGGCGTTTCCGTCGACCGGTTGACCATCGGCCCGGGTCCCCAGTCGCGAGAACACCGTCAGATCGATGGAATACGACACATGCCGCACCGACCCGTCGGCGAACAGTATGTTCATCCCGGCTCGGTGCGACGAACCAAACTCGGCAAATCCGTTTTCAGTTGTAGGCTGGTTCGTGTCGGCTGCCGGCTGGAGATTGGCGCTGCGCATACTGTCCCAGTCGTTGCCCCCCGTGTAGCCCTCGTTGTCATCCGCACGGTTCGCCTTTCCGGCGTAATAGAGATTGAGACGCTTTTCGGCGACGAGGAGCGTCGTCGACGTGCCGTCTCGGATATCGACGATGCTCAGCGGGGGACCAAACCGGTTGGCCCGGATGGCGCCGTTGCCGTCGTTCAGGTTGTTCGAGGCGTAATCCAACAGGGCATGGGTCACCAGGTCGTTTGGTCCCTGGCTGATGTACGCGTCGGCGTAAGCGAGCGTAGTCGGTGCCCGGCGGCTGGGGCAGAAAAATACGGGAAATACCGCGCCCACGGCCACGCGTTGACGGGCATTGTCGGTTGCACCCGCGCCACCGCGCCAGGCGCTTTCCCCCTCGATGTGCGGAAGAATCTGGAAACCCCAGCCAGCACCCTGCTTGGCTCCCACGGCCGGCGATCCGTTGATGTACGTCGGTGGCGTGCCCCAATCGCCTCCAGCAGTGGGAAAATACCTCAATGCGTCGTGGTGCAAATGAAACGCCAACCCGATCTGCTTGAGGTTGTTGACGCACTGCGATCGCCGGGCTGCCTCGCGAACGGCCTGCACGGCCGGCAGCAAGAGTGCGGCCAGAATGCCGATGATCGTGATCACGACCAGCAGCTCGATCAGCGTGAAACCGCCCCGTGGTGCGTGCGACAAACGACGAAAACCTTCGTGCGCGGGACGCGGGGACAAGTGTTGCTTGTGGCGTTGCATGGGAATTCACTCACGGTGTTCGCAATTGATATCCGACGAACTCACGGGCGGTCATCGAGAAATCGAGGAGCCGCATGTCCACCGCCACATTGGAAAGCCAGCCCGGGTCGGGCCCCAAACGGACGATCTCCAAGTCTTCGGCGCTGACCTCCAGCGTCTCTAAATGCCGAAATTCTCCTGTTTCGCCTTCTGCGGCGAAAAAGCTGAACGACAATCCCCGGCGTACGACGCGCAGTCGGAGGATCCCGGTTTCGCCCGAAGTCGTCACGTAGTCCATGAATTTGTCGATTCGCTCCTGGTCGTGACCGCTCTCGCGACCCCCGGTCGCAGGCAGACTGGCGCGATGTCCCGTGGCGAAGACCGGACCGAGCTGGCGTTCGTTCATCTTCCCGAACCAGACGCCGTTCCTTTCGTTGTCATCCATGAAGAGATAGATGGTCGCTCCGGCCCACTTGCCGGCTTCCGGCCGGCCCAGGTGCAGAAATTCGAACGTCGCCTCCAGCTCGAAGTCGCCGCGAACGGGATGACGCAGCGCGATCCCGACGGGCACTGTGGGACCGTCGGTCGCGGGCAGAGTGAGGCGCAGGCCTTCTTGTTCGAGTCGCGCATACTTTCGAGCAGTCGCAGGAGACCAGCGAAAGAATTCGTTGTCGAACTGGCCTTTGCGGAACGACTTCTTTACGGTCTGGACGCTCGGCGGCGGGCGCAGATGATCCCAGGCCACATATCCGGCGCCCGCCGTCAGCACCAACCCCACGATCGCAGCGGCAATTGCGCCCCAGCCGACCGACAAAAGCGACGATCCTGTGAGTCCGAGAACTGCGGGAGAGACGATTCCGGCCAGCGCGGTCTTATTGGCCAGGGCCGTGGCCCCTTGCAGCGTGACCTGTTGCAGCGTGGCGGACAGTGCCGCGTCGGCGCCGCCGGCCGAAAGCAGGGCGCCCATCACGGCCAGCGTCACCCCCCGGCGCGTGAGCCGCGCTTGCAGCCGCTCGCGCCCGCGGCGCACGCGGTCTTTGAGCGTGCGGCGATTGACTTCCAGAAATTGGGCGGCTTCTTCCTGAGTTCGCCCCTCGAACAGGCAGATAATGATTGCCGCTCGCAGCTCGTGAGGGAGCCTGGCGATTTCTTCGTCGAGGATCTGTCGCACCTCGCGCCAGGAGACCTCTTCGGCGGTGACAGGCGCGCCGGTATCGGGTTCGCCGATCAAAGGGGCTTCGTTCATGAGGCCGCTGACCTCCTGTTTTCGTTGGATTGCGCGACGGGCTCGCGCCTTTCGCGCCAGGCGCACAGCGACGGTTTGCAACCACCCCGCCACGGAATCGCCGCGCGCGATCGACGCTGCATGGCGCACCAGTTCCAGGAAACAGGCTTGGAATACGTCTTCCGCGTCCTGATGGTGATTGGTCACACGCCGGCAGACTCCGAAGATATATGGGCCGTGCCGCTGCATGAGCCGCGAAAAGGCTTCCTGGTTGCCAGTGGCGGTGAACTGCGCGAGGAGCTGCCCGTCCGACCGCGAATCGCGAGCGTCTGCCTCGGCCGGCCGTTCGAATGTCTTGGTTTTCATGGGAATCCCTTTGGCCACAGCGCAGTCCTCTACTCAATAACGTTCCGGCAGATGGGAAGAGGGGACATCACATTCCAGGAAATATTCACGGATTCTTGAATTGCTCATGTAGGAACGGACGGATTTGATTAATGTAGTCATTCTCGCTCCGCGAGATGAGTTCTGACGGGTGACGTGCACAAGAGACAAGCAAACAATTAAGATCCCTCCGATCCTATTCGGGAGCCGGAAGCGGCTTTGCCTAAAAAAGGTGTCTGGAACCTTGCGATTGCGGTCGGGCACGCGGTTGCACACTATTGCTAGGGTTCCAGACACCTTTTTTAGGCAAAGCTGCCGGAAGCCCCCGGACGTTGGCGCGGATTGTGCACGTTGTCGCTTGCGAGAAAAAATGGCCGACGACGATCGCAGCCTCTTCTCGCGGAGCGAGAATGACTGCATTACGCATGCGACAATCTGACACGGCGGTGCGGTGTCACGTTCACTTCAGGCACCGCCTGACGTCCGGCGCTTCCCCTCAAGGTTTTCGTGACAGGTTAGAAACCTGTCCTACCGCGCCGGTTGCTGCGGCGGGCTGTCGGGAAACAGGCTGCGAAGCGCGGTTCGAAGCTGCTCTTCCAGGTGCGCTCCGCCGCCGATAAATACGCGCACAACTTTGCCTTCGCGATCGATGATCACCGTTTGCGGGATCGCCGAGGCCTGGTACTTGCCGGCCACGACCCCGTCGCGGTCGAGCGCCACCGTCAGCTCCAGCTTGTGCCGTTCGAGCATCGACTTGATCTTCTGGGGCCCTTCTTCGAGATTGACGGCCACTAGCTGAACGCCCTGATCGTGAAAATCGCGCACGGCCCGGTCGACCTGCGGCATCGCCGCCAGACAGGGACCGCACCACGTGGCCCAGAAATCGAGGACGAGCACGTGCCCCTTCTGGTCGGCCAGCTTGAATTTGCCCCCTGCCAAAAGGTCGAGCTCGAATGCGGGAGCGGGTTTGCCGACCAGCGACGATTCGGTCCCCTCGTCGGCGCCGTCGGAACCCTCGCCCGCTTGCACGAACTTGGGTTCCACGGCGTTTTGCAGCTTCCATTTCTGGTACGCCAATTCGGCGGCCGCCTGCTCGATTGTCCCGCCGATCAGAAGCTGGTCGATCTGAGCCAGGTTCACCCGGCAGGCGCCCAGCACGTCGCTGGTTCCCGAAAGAGTCGCCTCGGCGAATTTGTCGGGGAAAAACGTCAATCGGATCCCGTCGCTGCGCAAGACCTGCACGCGCAGGCGCGACTTATCGCCGGGCGGGGGCGCATGGAACGGGGCCGTGCCTTGGGCTTCCACTTTGGCGTTCCTATCTTTGGCCTTGGCCGACGCAGTGATCTGGAGCTCGTCGTTTTCAATCAAATACGTTAATTGCAGGGGCTCCAGCATCAGCTTCAGAACGCCGCCGAGCGAGACCCCGGCCAACTTCAGCGTGATCGGCTGGTCGAGCGCCACGCCTTCGTCTTTCAACGTCTGTTTGTCCAGCGAGATTTTCATACCGTGATATTCGCCCAGGTAAGTGACACAGTCTTCCAGGGCCAGGTCGAGGAACTCCACAGTGGTGGGCTTGTCGAGAGACTTCCGGATTTTCACTTCGGCGGGGGTCAAATCAAATTCATCCCCGACCCTTTCTTCATCCGGCTTCCGCGCAGGCGGGTCGACCGCGGGCGTTTTTTCAAGGTCTTCGGCGTGCAACCAGATAATGCGTGCGACCCGCTCGCGGGGAATCTCCTTCATTTCCAACCGGACTTCGACTTGCAGGCGATCGTCGTTCATGCCGAGCAAACGGCCGCGCAGATAATCGCCAGAGCGGGAGCGGATCAAATGGGTGGGGGGACTGTCCTTCTGCATGCGGGGGAGCGTCAAGAGCCGGTCGCGCTTGACCTTGGTCAGGCCCGGCGCATTGGTCGCTTCGCGCACCAGCTCGACCGCTTTGATCTTGTCGTGCGCCACAAACATTGAATCCGAAAACGACGTCTTGAACGACACTCCGTTCTCGTCGATGCCCGTCACCTCGCACGGAATCGTATCGCCCGTAAGCAGGTACAACGACGGCTGGGCGGTCCCCTTCTGGCCCGGTCTTTGAGGTGCGGCCGCTGCGCCCGCCCGCGCTTTTGCGACGACGGCGACTCGAGCTCGCGGCACCGCATTCCCCGCTTGGGGCTGCTGCGCCTGTTTCGGAGGCGGCGGAGGTTCGCGATAGACGATTCGTCCCGAGACCCCGGGACGGATCGCGCTGGCGAGCGTGCTGCCGACCGGTTGCCATACCAGGCAACTGGTCTTTGGCTGTTCGCTCCCGTCGACGAGACGGCCTCGCAGCCGCACGCCATCGAGTTCAAGCATGCCCAGTCTGCCGTCGGCGTCCTTATCCACGTCGGCCTCTTTCTCTGAGGCGGCCGGTTCGTGCCGCAGCGCGATTACCGAGCGTAAGCCCTCAAGGGGCAGCCGCAAGGGTTCCCTGAGGGCCGGCGAATTGATCCACAGGGCCCTGTCGGCCACCCGCACGACCTCGCCGCTGATCTGGGTGCCGTCATGGAGCAAAGCACGGGCCGCCGCCGAATCGGTTTCGGACGGAAATGTCAGGAACGCGCTGTCGAGAATGTCGGCGGAAATCGTCGACTTGTCCGATTTGCTCTGGAGCAAAAACTGGCGAGTCGCCGCATCGTACCCGATCACTTTCCCATACGTGATCGAGCCGTCGGTCAGGTGCACGCGGGGCTGGTCGGCCTGCACCTCGCGCGGCAGCTCGCCCGTCCAGCGCGTGATTCGCAATCGTTCCAGCCGCATGTCGCCGCGCTTGTTTTCGAGCCGAATTCCCCCCAGCGCCTGCGGCTTGTCCGAGGCGACTTTCAGGTCGGCCAACTGGCTGCCGCCGGCCGAAAATACCAGGCAGCGACCGAGCTTCTGATCGAGAAAGACCTGCAAATGAGCGCGGCCCGACGTAGAAGTGGCAGCCGTGGCCTGGGCGGCAACTCCGAGCAGCACCGGAGCGACATCGGCTTCCCGTTCCAATTCACGGAGCACGACAATGTCGCTTCCCCAGACCTCAAAACGAAATGCCTGCCCGATGGTCTTGTCGTCGTCGCCAACACCGAGCGCCAGCACGAAGTCGGGCTTCTTCTTCCAGGAGATCTCGAACTCGACCACCGCCCGGGCGGGCAGCCCGAAATCGCCGCGAATCGACGCCTCCTGGTTGGTCGCCAGGTGCCCAAACTCTTCGCGCCAGGCCGCGGCCGGAGCGGCATTCCAGCCGGCCAGGCCGCGGGGCCCCAGATAAATGACGTCGGCGCTGTCGCGCCAGCGAAAGAACCGGTGCACGCTCGAGCGCTTGACGTAAACTCGACCGAGCTGGACGACGTCGAGCTCCAACTCGCTGTCGTTTTGGCCAATCAGCGAGGCGAACAAAACGTCGCCCCGTTCCAGCTCGAAGCAGTAGTCGCCCACGGGTCGCGATGGCCGGGCCGGCGGCGGAAAATGCACGGCGTTCACGCCGGTCAGAGAAAACTCGAAGGGAGTCGCAAAAACCGGCGACTGCCAGCGCACCGCCCCTGGGCCGGAATCGCGCAAGTCGCCTGCCACAAATCCGTCATTCAGCATATGCAGGACCGGTTGCGTCGGCGGGCCG
>Ga0207022_10024_pt2 | contig 31901 bp, 37 predicted proteins | sample Alteio_BWMinCont_46_FD_153307 | JGI IMG/M metagenome (GOLD analysis project Ga0207022, IMG submission 153307) | Enriched cells from forest soil in Barre Woods Harvard Forest LTER site, Petersham, Massachusetts, United States -... | ecosystem: Environmental > Terrestrial > Soil > Temperate forest >... | reverse complement strand
CAGGGCCAGCGCCCAGTCCATGCTTACGTCATCGTAGACGAAGGCCGATACGGCGATGTCGTGACGACGGGTGAGTTTCATGAGTTCTTCCCATTGCGCGCGGGAAAAGCTCAAGTCCTCAACCACTTTATAAAACGGCAGCGAGCCAACCATGTTGGCGGGCGGATGGAAAAATTCAAGCTGCACGGCGTCGGCGCCGGCGGCGGTCACCGCTTCGATGAGGCGCTTGGCTTGGTTGAGGTCGCCCTGATGGCCGCAGGCGATCTCGCCGACGATATAGACCGGGTCGCTGTCGCTGATCCGTCGCCCGCGTACGGTGACGGCGCGGCTGAGGGTGGGTTTGGCAGGGGCCGTCATGGTGACGTGTCCTTGAGCAAGCTAGGAAATCGTAATCTGGCCGCTGTCGATGAGAAACTGAGCGTATTGAAAATCCTGGGCGTCGTCGATGTCGATGGAATTCAGGCGTGGCATGGTCACGCCGCTGACCTGTCCGGTATAGAAGCTGCGCAACCGGCGGAACGAGGCGATCCAGGTAAAGAAGTATGCGCCGTTGGGCCTGTAGGCCGGGGCTTGATCCTGGGACCGGGTATTACCGGTCAGAAGCGGCGACGGGTCGAAGAGCGGGATCATGCGTCCGGTGTCATCGAGGCTGACGGCGGATTGGGGCGGGAACTCGTAGGTCGAGAAACTGATCGCCGCATCGCTTTCGGCGATCAATGCGGCAAAGCCCGCGGCCACCTGCTCGGCGGTGCGAAACGGGCAGGTAGGCAGGAGCATGCCGATCACATCGAAATCCCGCTGGATATCAGGCCGGTCGGTCAACTCGCCGATGACATCGACGACCTTCACCTTGTCGCCCGCAAGACTGGTGGCGCGGTCATCGACGGTCACGCCTTTACGACTCAGGGCGACGGTTTTGATCTCGGGATCGTCGGTGGAAACCAATACCCGTCCAAACGGTGCCGCCGCCAGAGCGACGTCAACGGCGTGGAGGATCAAGGGCTTGCCGCCAAGGGGCAATACGTTCTTGCGCGGCAGGCGTTTTGAGCCGCCACGGGCCGGGACGACGATAATGGTACGCGCCGGATCGGGCATGAGGTCACACGACCGCGGTGTGGGCGGGATCGCGCGACAACCACCCGAGCTTGTCGACGCAGGCGCGCAGCTTCGCGCTCTGGGCATCGGTCAGGCAGGGCAACGGCGCGCGTTCATGACGCGGCATCAGGTTCAGGAAGCTCATGGTCTCCTTGAGGGCGATATGCCAGCCGAGGGAAACCGCCAGATCGAAGTAGGGGTCTTCATAGGCTCGGACAATCGCGTGGGCATGCGCGGTGTTGCCGCCGATGAGAGCCGCGTGAAAATCCATGGCAACGCGGGGGAAGAAGTTACCGATGCCGACCAAATAGGCTTTCGCGCCGGCGTGAAAATCGCGCATGAACAGGCGTTTGCTGCCGGCGCCGATGATGCCGCATTTGCCGCTCAAACGGCGATGAAGCAGATAGGCATAGCCGCCGTCCATGCATTCTTCCTTCATGCCGACCACGCCAGGCAGGTCAGTCAGCCGATCGAGAAGGTCGAGGCTGTATTGCTGATTGCCGCCGTAACCGCTGCGCATAGGCATTTCGTGGATCATCACGCCGATGGAGACGGCTTCGGAGATCATACGAAAGAAATCGAAAACTGACGCCTCGCCGTAATAGCGTTCCGGGAAGTAAGCGATGAAGGCGTCGGCGCCGACGCTCTCGGCGTGCCGGGCGGCTGCGATGTTGGACGCTGTGTTGCCGACCAGCGGGCCCGCCAGGATTACGATACATCTGCCTCGGGCTGAGGCGGAGATGGTGGTGTTGACGGCTTTGATCTCGTCGTCGCTGAGAAGGTTGAAGCGGCTGGTGCCGACCGTGGACATGATCGCCGGCACGCCGGTTTTGGCGAGAAAATCCACGTAACACCCGAGGGCCTCATGATCCACGGCAGCGCCATCGGCCGTGAACGGTGTCAGGATCGGAAACACCGGACCGCAGAGTTTGTGCCGCAAATGATCGCGCGAGAAATGAGCCATGACTATTGCTTTGCTGATTGGTCAGACGGGTTGAGCGCGATAGACCTGCTGGGTGCGCATAATGGATGTCAGCGCATCACACACTCGATCCACATCGGCGCCGGTCATCTCGTTTCCCGTGGGAAGACTGAGGCCGCGCGTGGCGATATCCACGGTGACCGGACATGGGCGGGCAATGCCGGTACGGTAGGCCGGTTGATCATGAAGGGGATGAAAAACCGGTCTGGTTTCGATCCCTCGTTCCTGGAGGCGGGCGGCAAGCTGATCGCGGTTCATGCCCAGATGTTCAGGGCGCACGGCCAAGGAGTAAAGCCAATAAATATTCCGTGCCCAGGGGGCCTGCGTCTGCAACTGCAGACCGGCGAAACCAGCCAGATAGGCGTTGTAGCGTTTCGCCAGTTCGGCCCGGCGGTTCAGGAACACATCGATCCGCTCCAACTGCGCCAATCCGACGGCGGCTTGGAGATTGGTCATGCGGTAGTTATAACCCGCCGCGAGATGCCAGTAGCGGCGTCCGGGCGCCATGCCGTGGTCGCGCAGCATGGACATGGCGGCGGTAAGGTCCGGCGAATTGGTCACGACCATGCCGCCTTCGCCGGTGGTGATGACCTTGTTGGCGAAGAAGCTGAAGCATCCGACGTCGCCGATCAGTCCCACCTTACGGCCTTTGTATTCGGCTCCTAGAGCTTCGGCGCAGTCTTCGATGACCTTGAGGCCATGCTTGCGCGCCAGCGCCATGATGGGATCCATGTCGCAGGGGTGGCCGTAGAGATGTACGGGAATCACGGCTTTGGTACGAGACGTGACGGCGGCTTCCATCGCCTTAGGATCGAGGGTCCAGGTGATGGGGTCCACGTCCACAAACACCGGCGTGGCGTTGGCGTGGAGCACCACATTGGCCGTGGCGCCAAAGGTGAAATCAGGGACGATCACTTCGTCGTCCGCGCCAATCCCCAGAGCTTCCAGCGCCAGATGAAGGGCGGTCGTGCCGGATGACGTGCATAGGGCTCGGCCGCCACCCATATAGGCGGCAAAGGCATTCTGGAATTTCTCGATATAGGCGCCTTGGGATGAGATCCAGCCGGTGGCAAGGCAGTCGTTGACGTACTTCGACTCATTGCCGCCCAACGAGGGCTGGACCAGGGGCATGCGCCAGAGGTCGGCCCAGGTGAGCAATTCCACCGGCCGTCCGGCGGCATCGAGGATCGGCAGATGCTTGATCCGTGCCGACAATAATGCGAGATTTTGAGTGGGGTCAGCGTCGGCGCGGCCCGATGTGAAATTCCGGATCATGAAATCCGCTGCCGGCGCATCGAGGTTTTGGCCGTTAAGAATTGCACGCCGGATGTCGCCGTCCGTGGCCACACCACGCAAAATACCATCGTCGCCGGTAAATAGAACAACGCCGCCGACGCCTTCGTTAAGGCGCGCCATGACGTCCCGCACGGTGGCGGAAAGTGGCAGCAGATTGCGTGCGATTTTCTGACCGGTTGTCACCGGGTAAACCTTTGATCCAGAAGGACGGGAGCCACGCCGACCGCGATCCCGCCCCATAGGTTCCATACCACGGCAGGTCTAAACCCCTCATTAAGAGTTAGGGGACCGGCGCGCATGGATCGCCTTACCTGCTTGACGTATTCATAACTACACGGTTATGAATACTTCATGCGGACGGCACCAGATGGCTTGTTTAAAACGCTCGGCGATCCGACCCGCCGGGCGATTTTCGAGCGGCTGGCTCGCGACGGCGAACAGACCGTGCGGGTGTTAACCGACCACGCCGGCGTGTCGCAACCGGCGGTCTCCAAGCACCTCGGCATCCTGAAGCTCGCCGGCTTGGTGCGCGATCGCCGCAAAGGACGCGAAACCCACTACAGCGCGGAGCCGCGCGGTCTGGCTCCCCTGATCGACTGGATGAGTTTCTACGGCGCCTTCTGGCGTGACCGGATTGATCACCTTGAAGATCTGCTCAAAAGGATGGACCAATGACCAATACCGCGGCCGAAACGCTCTCCGTTGTTGTCGAACGTGAGATACCTTATCCGCCGGAAAAGATCTGGCGCGCGCTCACGCAGCCTGAGCTGATCGAGGAATGGCTCATGAAGAACGACTTTAAGCCCGTCGTGGATCACCGTTTCAACCTTCGCGCGGACTGGGGCGCTGTCGACTGTCAGGTTTTGGCCGTCGAGCCGAACAGAATGTTGTCATACACGTGGGGGGCGTTCGGTCTCGGAAGTGTCGTCACGTGGACTCTCACTCCTACGAGTGCCGGGACTCACCTGCGCATGGAGCAGGCGGGCTTCCGGCCGGATCAACAGCAGAATTACCAGGGCGCCAAATACGGATGGCAGCGGTTCTTTACAAACCTGGAGCAGGTCTTGACGCGGGTAGATTGAAGTGTCCGATCCAATGACCCCATCGGAACGCATTGACCGGCTGATCGCGGATCTCACCGACTGGCGCGGCAAAACGTTCGCCGCCGTCCGCAAGGCCATTCTTGAGACCGACCGTGAGATCGTCGAAGAATGGAAGTGGATGGGAAGTCCGGTCTGGTCCCGCGATGGAATGATCGCGGTCGCCAACGCTCATAAAGGAAAGGTGAAACTGACCTTTGCCTATGGGGCGAAACTCCCGGATCCCGACAAGCTCTTTAACGCGGGCTTAGAGGGCAATATGAGACGGGCGATCGATTTTCTCGAGGGCGACAAAATTAATGTACGCGTGCTCAAAAACCTCATTCGTGCCGCTATTGAATACAATCAAAGCAAAGTGAAGATGAAAGCGCCTGCGCGCGCGAGAGCACGCAAAAAATAAAAGGAACTGATGTTTCTGAAACCTGAGATTCTCCGACCAAGGTTTAAAACGTTTTCCCGGACGATCTGACTTCAAGGCAGGCCCAGAACATATCTTCCGGGTCGCTATTGCGAAACACAATTTCACGGCAGGTTACAGGTCTTTCGAGCAGCCGCCCCAATCGTTCTCCGAACAGGGTCGGCTGGTCCGCGTCGCATTTCAGCTGGTTCAGGAAATAGCCGTTGACGGCGAGCATAAGGCCGCCACTGTAATTTCCCAGGAAAGCATTCAATCGGTCGCGGATGTAAGCCATCAATGTCAGCGCGGGCGGATCAATCATGACGAGGTCCGCGCTAATCCCCGAAATGGATTCTGGCATCGGACCGTAGTGCCAGTTTTGATCATAGGTGGCGCGTAGAGTCTCCAGTTCGTCTGGATCGGCGTGATGGACACGAACGTCCGCTGGTTTTCCGTCGGTCAGTGGGAGAAGCGTATCCAGTCCACGTTCTTGTCCATGAAGAAAAACAGCGACGCGCGTTACGCCTGCCAGCCTCTCCACCGGAAACAATCCGGAGGCGAGCGCGCGCAGCGCATCGGGCGGCGGCGACGGCGCGTCGCGCAGGAGCCGCAGCAGCAGGCCATGTGTATGAGTGTTCTCAATGACCCAGGCTTGATGAAGTGTCGCGAGCCAGTCGGCGGATACGCCCAACTCAACTCCAATCTGTTTTGCTCTCGGCCATGGCTCGGTGAGCGTGGCTTTGAGCGCCATCATGCCTTCCCCGAGTCCAGGCATGGGTGGCATGGCAGGAAGCAGAACCCGGCGATCATCCACATAGTGAAGATAATACGGCTTAAACAGAGCACGGTGTTTCCAGCTGCCGAGGGGGTCGTTCGGGCCCAGTGTGTAGTGTTGGTAGATGAGATAGCGTAGGCCTCGAGGTCGTTTACGGAGAAATTCCGCGGCCAATCGATAATGTAGCATGAACATGATGCCGTTCTGCAGATGCTCCCCGTGGCCCATGATGACAGAGTAGGACGCGGACGCGCCCTGTCGTCGCAGGCGTATATAACCGACCAGTTGTTCATCCGTTTGGACGTCGCCTTGGTGATGACCTTCGATCCGTTGAAAAATTCCCCAGTGCTGCCAGTAGTGGTGGGGGCAGCACGGTATCGGCACCGGGACAGGTTTTCGTGGCGCGCCGCCCAGGTCTTCCACGCTGCTGAGATAGAATTCGCCCTGCACCGGACGTCCGTTTCTGATCTCCTTGGACTGATGGATCGCGACCGCGTCAGGAACGTGCTGCGCAAAAGCAAATTCCTTGACGTAGTATCCGGCGCGTTCGGCGCGGGCAATCTCGCGAAGCACTCGTCCCTTCTTCTCGGTCACTGTGCGCGCGGCTTCGAGAAGTGCCGCTTCATCGGCGTAGGCGTCGAGATCCACGGCGCCGAGGGCAAGACCATGAGATCGCACTTGTTCGGCAGGCAACGCCGCTAATTCGCTGGGCGTGAAGGCGCCGTAAAGCGCCTTCTGGCGGCGCAGACGGCCGGTGACCAACCGAAAATTGCCCACAATCGCGCGACATTCGGGACGATTGGTGCAGCCGTCCCGGCCGAGGGTATCATCAAGAAATATCCGCCCGGCGGCATCAGACATGAAAATTGTCCGCGATTCGGGAGCGCCGCCACCTCACCGCCATGCGAACACCGTGAAATAGTATTTATCCGTGCGGCAAGCCGCGAACGGCGGCGGCGATTCAGCTTTCATCCAGGTCGCGTGGTGGAGATCGGCAAGGGAATAGCGGAAGCCTTTGTCTTCCAGCAGCGAAAGCAAGCGTCCCACCCGGTTGTTATCGAAGGCGTGAACCTCGACAATCAGCCGTTCAACGGCGGTGAGCGCGTCAGCGCAATCGGCGAGGAGCGCGAACTCGGCACCTTCCACGTCCAGCTTAAGAAGATGTATCGGGCCCTTGGCGATTTCCGCGGCCAGGCGCACGGAAGGCACATGTATGCCCTGGTCCGCGACATGGCCGGCGTCGTCATTGGACGCGGCGAAGGATACGCCGTTTTCGTGGATCCAGACGGCCGCTGCGGTGACCGTGACGTCGCCAAAACCGAACGCGGCGAGATTGTCCCCGCACATGGCGGCGATGGCTGCGTCCGCCTCGAAGGCCCGGATGTGCGCACCCGGAAAGCGCTCTTTGAAGGCCATGCTCGCCAAGCCGATATGAGCGCCGCAATCGAGAACGACGGGTGCTGAAGTATCGCAGGCGAAGTCGTAAAGGCGGTCGCCGAAGATCTGCCGCGCCTGATGGTAGAAACTATGCAAGTCGGCATATTTCAAGGTGCGGCCATCGATCAGAAGCAGGCCAGCCTGTCGTCGGGGCCAGCGGCTAACTTCGGCTGCCATGGCGGTGGTGGTGGCCGTAATGGATTGGCTCAGCATGCGACTGCGGTTCCCAGAATCTTTCATCGTTCATAATATACGACGAAGTTTCATATCAATCAGGAGAATTCGTCGCCGCTCCGATTGACCTCGCCGCCCGCGATCAAAGACTGCATGTCGGCGAAGATGTTCATGAAGATGCGCTGCCATGAGTGGTAAATCTGAACCTGACGTCGCACGCCAAGACTGCGTTCGGCGTATTCGTCCTCATTCATGGCGAGCGCGGTGGAAATGATGCTCTGGTTCTCTATCGGGTCGTCCGTCAGGTAGATCGCGTAGGGACTGCGAAAGCCCGAATCGGGGTGCAGGATCGGCACCAGACCGCGTGCACAGTTCTCCAGGATCGTCGTCGCCTGAGGTTCCTCGGCACAGTGGAGGTAAAATGCGCATTCGCGCAACAGCCGCGCGTTCATCTCCGCGTCGCCATTGTCCATTGCCGGCAGCACCTGCATGTCGTTGGGAACGAGGCCGTCACGCCAAAAATCATTGATTTTGGGAAGTGAGAACGTGCCGAGATAAAGACGGCATTCCTTTCGCGGTAACGAGCGGAACATGAGTTCCGGACGCTTGTAGTTGGCGAGACTGGATACGTGCAGCAGCCCGCGCGGACGATGGCTAAAGTCGGTCTTGTGCGGCAGGAATCGCGTGTCGCATCCCATGTTGACGCGGACCAGATGCGGTTCGATCCGCCGCCACATGGAACCTGCGGGAGCCGTCGCCATGCTGCCCTCAAAGTGGACGATCCCTCCCATGCCGAAAAAAGCTCGTGAGGCTTTAGCGTAGGTAAGAAGAGGAACGCCCGGCCACTCCATGAAATCGGCCCGTGCATAGGGGTACATGAAGAATGTATTGGGATGAGCGGAACGTGGCCCATCCAGACCGTTATCGAATATCCAGTTGTCGTATTCATGTAGGTCCGGATAGGGGGGGGTGCCCGAGCAGAATATCGTCGGGGTCGGTGGTAACTCGACCGCGCGCATTGGAATGATGAAAGACCACATCGGCATACCGCGATAGCTCGAGCATGCCGTGTTTGACTAGTTCGATGTTCGAAATCTGGTAACGGTTGGGCAACGCCTCGGTTGGGCTCTTCCACCAGAAAAAATGAATTTTCATGCTAAGGCCGCAGGCAGAAGACGTGTCGTCACGTCCTCGTTGAAGGCACGGAAGGCCGCCACCCAGGCTTTGCGTGCGTCGGGATTGGGACGCCAGCCGGTCGCAATCGCCTGGCGCACAGCGGTCGCGGCAGTGCTGGGATCTCGGGGAAGGCGCAGAACAACATTTTCGGGAATTTCGGCGGAGAATGCGGAAGGTATATCGACCACAGCGGGAGCTTTGGCGATGACGATGTTCTTGATGAGTGCTCCCTCGCAGGGGCTGGACCAGAGCGACGGCGCCAACGCCAGTTTGGACGCGCGTACCGCGTCGTGAAGTCCACTTTCCCAACGCATAGGAGCGACGGTCACGTTGCCTGGAGCGTTCACATTAACTGCGCCGCGATCAATGGGGATCAGATATTTGAGTTCCGGGGTTCGTGCCGCTACGGCAAGGACCCAGCCTATGCCTTTCGCCAAGTCACGGCTGCCATGATACACCACGTCGTAGGCGGGGGGCTCGATGCTGCCGTCTCCTTCAGCATGTCCATTGGCGGAGAAGGCGTCGATGTAAGACGTCCAGTCGGCGCACCAGAGGCCGGCATACGTGACTTCGACGTCAATTCCGAAATGGCGATGCACGAGATCGATCTGACCGCGATTCTGAGCAAAGAAATGAATTTTCCCCGCGCGTGCCAATGATTGCACGCCGGCAATGAAAGCGGTTGAAAAGTCGTCCGCCGCCGGCCATGGCTGGCAACCGGTTTGGGCAGCGTTGATACCTTGTCCGGGGCCGAGGCAACGGAAACAGGGCTCGTACTCGTGATCGAGATGGTTGTAGCTGCGGAGGCAGAAGAAGAAGTTGTCCAGCAGATAGAGGTGCGTGATTTTGCCCACGGTGGCCCGGCGCTGGAGCAACGTAAGAGTCTCGCGAACGCCGAGCATTTGCGGGTGGAATACGACCAGATGAGGCACGACGGCGAGCATCGCCATCGTGCTCTCGGTCATAATCTGTCCGGCCGGGCAATAAACGATGGTGCCGTCGAACTTGCCGCGCCGCAGGATTGCTGCCTGCAGGTGCTGCATGAAGCGACCGGTGCCGGTTGTGTTGGCTTCAATGCCTGAGACGAATGTCCAGGCGAATGGAGATGTCGTCGTCATGGTGTGGTGGCGATGGTGGCGGCGATGCCCGCGGCGATCGGCGTGAAGCGGCGGTCGGGCAGGAGCATATTGACACGCGTGAGATCGGCGGGACCGGTTTGTACTTCCTTCGCCGGGATTTGCACGGCACCGAAATCCAACAGGTGCTCTCCATTGAGAGAATTTGCCACCGCTAGCGCCATATCGCGCACGGAAAGCCGGACGCCGCTGCCTAGATTGACAATACGGTAAGGCCAAGATCCGCTCGTAAAGGCTATATCCATGACCCATGATGCAACGTCTTCCACATAGCACCATTCCTTGATCTGGGTCCCGGGCGTGAGCGGAAATCTCGCTCCCTTGCGACAGTGCCGGATCACCTGGGGCAACAGTCTGTGTGGACGTTCAAAAGGACCCCACACATTAAATAGTCTCAGGACAATGCTCTCGACCAAGCCGATCACGTCCGGTGCGGTGATCAAGGAGGAGGCCTCGGCTTTGGTGCGTGCATACGCCTCTTTAGGGGCGGTAGGGGTGTCCTCACTGATCGCACCGGGCTGGTCGCCGTATTCGGAATAAGTGCCTAACTGGATGAAACGGGTAACGTCGGTTGCCTTGGCCGCGTCGAGTAGTTTTCGCACGGCCATAAGATTGACCTCGGACATACGCGCTTCGTCGCGTTCGTTGGCGCCGACGCCGTAGCTGGCGGCGTTAATGATCAGTGACGGTTTAATGCGGCCGAGGATTGCCGGTAGGTCGGCTGTGGTGAGGTCGGCTTCAACGATCGTAGCGCCATTGAGACGCGCGGTTCGCGTGCGAACCAGAGCGGTCACGGCAAGTCCACGGGCGAGAGCCGCCCGGACGAGATGAGTGCCGATAAATCCGCCGGCACCCGCAACAAGAATTCTGTGCGCCGTCACCACACGCGCCACGGCGCTTGGCCGTCGCTCCAGAGCTGATCCAAGGCTTGCTTGTCGCGGACCGTGTCCATGGGCATCCAGAAGCCTTCGTGACGGACTACGCCGAGCTGACCATCGGCTGCGAGCCGTTCCATCGGCTCACGTTCCCAACTCGTCGCGTCGCCGTCGATATAGCGCTCAACGCCGGGCGCAAGCACGAAAAAGCCGCCGTTGATCCAGCCGCCGTCCCCCGGCTTTTCGCGAAAGCCCGTCACCTTGTCGTCACTGAGGTCAAGCAGGCCAAAACGGCCGGGCATTCGCACCGCCGTGACTTGAGCGAGCTTGCTGCCGCGTTTGAAAGCCGCGAGCCCGGCGGTAATGTCGATGTCGCCGACGCCGTCACCGTATGTCATGCAGAAAGGTTGATCGTCGAGGTAGCGCATGACGCGCTTCAGGCGTCCGCCGGTCATGCTGTCGTTCCCGGTGTCGACCAGGGTGATGCGCCAGGGTTCAGCCTGGTTATGGTGAACCTCCATGCTGTTGCGGGCGAGATCGATGGTCACGTCCGACATATGCAACATGTAGTTGGAAAAATATTCCTTGATCATGTAGCCGCGGTAGCCGAGGCAGATCACGAAATCAGTGATGCCGTGGGCGGCGTATATCTTGAGGATGTGCCAGAGGATCGGCCGGCCGCCGATTTCCACCATGGGCTTTGGGCGCGCGTCCGTCTCCTCGCGCAGCCGCGTGCCTTGCCCGCCGGCCAGGATGACCGCTTTCACGATACCGTTCCCTCGTTTTGCATTGCTAGGCGTAGTCCCGCAGTCCGACGCTAGCCCGGGGCTCCTAACAATGGCTTAACCGGTCAGGAAAAGCGCTGCTCTCACGCCCGCATGTAGGCGTCGATCATGGCCACAGACGGCCCTTCCATGGGGGTTCCGCGCGCCTGATGAATATACCAGTCCGCTGTCCACTCGATGGCCTGGGCGAGAGGCAATCGGCGACGCCAGCCAAGTTCCGTCGTGGCTTTTATGCTGTCGAGCCGCAGAGCGTGGGCTTCGTATGGCGCTCCAGCTTCGGGTATTGCGTTCCAGGCGGCGGGCGGGTGACCCCCGGCGCCGTTCCAGTGTTCAACCATCCGATCCGCCAGATCGGCGACGGTCACGGACTCCTCGGCACCGAAATTCCAGGCCGAACGCCATTTTGCATCGCCCTGGGTCAAGCGCTCCGCCAGCAACAGATAACCGCTCAATGGGTCGAGTACATGCTGCCATGGCCGGGTCGAGGCGGGGTTGCGAACCTCCAATGGAACTCCGTGACGGAAAGCACGAATGGCATCGGGGATGAGCCGGTCCTCGCCCCAATCGCCGCCGCCGATCACGTTGCCGGCGCGGGCCGTGGCGACGGCCGGCAGATGAGGGCCGAGACTATGGCGGAAGGCGGCGGTGATCATCTCGGCGCTGGCTTTGCTCGCGCCATAGGGCTCAACGCCACCGAGCCGATCCTCCTCCCGGAAAGAGCGGTTCTCGCCATGATTTTCGTATACCTTATCCGACGTAACGACCACGATGCTGCGGACAAAGGAGAAGGAACGAACGGCCTCGAGCACTTTGGCTGTGCCGGTTACGTTCGTGCCGTAGGTCGTCAGCGGGTCGCGGTGGGCGCGGCGGACGAGAGCCTGAGCCGCGAGATGGAACACGATCTCCGGCCGCATGAGCGACAGACACTGGCGCAAACGGGAGTGGTCGCGAATGTCGCCGGTGACCGGCGTCATGCCGGTGCCGACGGACGCTGCCGTAAAGATACCGTCGCCATGCTCCGGCGGCAGGGCGTAGCCGGTCACTTCGGCGCCCAGCAGCCTCAGCCAGAGCGCGAGCCAACCACCTTTGAAGCCTGTATGCCCGGTGATCAATACCCGACGCCCGCGCCAGAATTCCGCGTTGGGTAGGGCTGGTGCAGTATCAGTCATGATCGATCGTACGCATCGGTGAAATGTGGGTCAGGTTCCGGACGCCGCGAGCTTGGTATGAATCATAGCACGGAAACGCGCGGCAGATGCGATGAGGCTATGGTCTTTCAAGCATCGGAGATGCCCTTGTTTCGCGATGGCACGGCGTTCCACGTCATGGACCAAATAGTAGCGGATTTTCGCGATCAGTTCATCGCCGTTGCTGAATGTTTCCAATTCCTTCCCGGGGGAGAAGAACTGACTGAGATCAGGATGGGCATTGGTGAGGAGAAATCCTCCCGCGCCGGTGGTTTCGATAACCCGCATATTCGGGGGCTGGACGTCGAAGCCGTCGACCGCCACGTTGATCGTCACCCGCGACCGGTTGAGGGCACGCAGCATGGTATTGCCCCACAGACTGCCGCGATTGAGCGCCTGCATTTCAGCGGGGAACACGGAAACATCGGGCATGAAAAGTTCAAAGCCGAAGGGTTTGCCGCCATCATCGCCGCGGCTTGCCCGCCATATGAGTTGAAGCAAGGCTACGCGGCTGACGTGCTGGCTCGTGACCGAGCCGGAGAAAATCACATCGCGTTCGTACACAGGCGTGTCCGCGGCTTGGAAATCGTCGGGAAAGCCAGGATAATGCCGTTGCACGTCCTGCGCGCCGAAGCGTGGCGCCTCGGTGAATATGCGATCAAAGCTGGAAACGATGACGTCATATTCCGCCAAGTCTGTTCCGGCCGGAATGCCGAAGCCGCGCCATCCGATCAATACCGAGGGGCGGTTCGGTAACTTGCGGAGGAAACGGCTATCGAACTGGACGACGTCGGTGAAATAAACCACGTCGGGGCGGAACATCTGGATCTGCATGGCAGCCACCAGCAGGCCGTCGACTGGTTCCGGGAGAGAGAGATCGTGTTCGCCGAGCCACTTGCGTTGGGCGGGCGCCGCATTGGCAACAATTGCGTCAGCTTGCCAACCCGCCCGCGCCATCTCTCTGCTGAGGTTGTGACAGCCCGAGAATCCGTCATCGAGCAGCGCTTCGATGTGTTGGGCGTAGGGCGCCGATTGCAGCTGAGGCCGGTCAGCATAGAAGTCGCGAAGATAGGCCGGGTAAGAGGTGACGACCTGGAGGAAGCGGATGGGGCGGTCCGCAGTTACGGCCATGAGCGTCGGGCAATTCAGGGCTTGAGGTTCGCGCCCGGATGCAAGACCGCATCCGGGCGCGAACAATCTCGTTTAGCTCAGGTGACAGGTATTCTCGGCGCTGGTCAAACCGTAGCCGGATTCATCAATGTTCAATTCCTTGACGACGCCGTCATCCACAATCATGGAAAACCGTTTGCCACGGCTGCCGAGACCGAACTTGCTGCCGTCCATTTCCAGCCCAAGGGCTTTGGTATACTCGCCGTTGCCGTCCGCCAGCATCTTGATCTTGTCGCCGACGCCGCGATCCTTGCCCCAGGCATCCATCACGAACGCATCGTTAACGGCCATGCAGGCGATGGTGTCGACGCCCTGTTTTTTGATTTGGTCGTAGTTCTTCAGGTAGCTGGGCAGATGCTGCTTGGAGCAGGTCGGTGTAAAGGCGCCCGGCACGGAAAACAAAACGACTTTCTTGCCCTTGAATAACTCGTCGGTGGTGACCTCAGCCGGTCCTTCCGCAGACATGGTGCGGAGCTTGCCAGCGGGCATTTTATCGCCTTGCTTGATGGTCATGGGGTGGTTCCTTTGATGTGTTGAAGGCAGGAAGATCGCGGCGCGTGACGCACCGACGGTCGGGCGCCTAAACTAAGGACCTTCGGCCGATTTTCCAATTGTGAAGTTTCCGCGTAAACCCAGGGGCCCTGGTGCACGCCCAAGGTCAGTTCGCATAACCGCGGCGAAGATCATAGTGGTTTCCCCGAAACGCCGTGAAATAAGTCTGGACCTCGGGGTGGTCGACGGGTTGACCTGAGGTATCCTCAAGCAAATTCTGCTGGGACACGTATGCGACGTAGTAGCTGGTCTCGTTTTCCGCCAACAGGTGATAGAACGGCTGGTCCTTGTGCGGCCGCACTTTCTCGGGAATGGCCTGCAACCATTCATCGGTGTTGGCGAATTCGGGATCGACATCAAAGATGACGCCGCGAAAGGCGAACACGCGATGCCTGACCACCTGTCCGATCTTGAACTTTGCCTCGCGCGCGGAGTTGTCTTCGTTTTTCATGGCGGTGGGAGTCAAATCCTTCATTCACAGAGAAGGATAGAAACACCCCGGCCAAACGTCCAGCCCTCCGACTAACAATTTGATAAATATACAGCTATTGGCCTACTTCTGAGTCCCTCCGGTCCCTCCGAGTAGGGTGGCAAGGGAAAGGACGGGATGGGGGGCAAGGCCCAGCGAAAGTCGCAAGGGAATGGCCTGATTCAGGGCGTCGGCCGCCGCGCGGATGTGGGCGTCGCAGCGCTCGTTGGCAGTACGTAGACGGCGTGCATAGATTTCGTGCTGCCCTCGTGTCCCGGGACGTTCCGCCAGATCGGCCGCAATATCTTCCATGTAGCTCTGGCAGCGTTCAGCCGCATCGAGAAACTGCGCCGCCTGGGACTCGAGGACGGACAGGACTCCGCGCTGCCGGCGCCGTTTCATGCCGTCGGTATCGAGATGTTGGGCCGGGATCGGCCCATCGTAACGTAATTCCAGTACTTGCCTCAGATGAGCGGGAATATCCGACACGCGCTGCCTCCCATTTGCCTTTGGCGGATCATAATCGGATATTTCCGATCACGACAGACGCAAATGGTGCCGGCGACGTCAGGTCACGACCCGAAGGGTACCAACGATAAGATGAATGCTTTTGACTGCGGCGCGATCGATCTTGAAATCCTTAGCAGGATTGTATTGGCGCAGGACGATGTGACCATCGGTGCGTCGCAGGAGTGTTTTGACTAAAGCCTGGCCGTCGTTGAGTTGAACGACAACGTCATCGCCGGGTTTCACCGGCTTGCGCGGATGCACCCAGCCAAGGTGCCCATGTTTGAGGGCCGGCTCCATGCTTGTATCCCAAAACTCAACAGCGTAGGCGTCGTTCACGCCGTCGAGCACATGCGGACGCATGGTGTATCCCGCGACCTCGCCGTTATCGATGAAGAACGCATCTTCACCGCCTTTTGCATGGCCAAGAATCGGTAGATTGCGACTCCCTGTGATCATGGGCGGAGTCCTCGCCAATGCCGCCACGGGTGCACCGATGAGCGTCCGGTCGGTTTGAATTTCGTCTTCCCGGAGTTCGGATTCATCGCAGCCCAGGAGCGTGGCAAGAGTCCGTCGATCACGCTCACGCAACTCACGCGGACTTCCCGTCACCACATATTGGTGGAGATACGCGTGATTGCGGCCAAGGGCCAATGACAGGCTTTGCAAATTATATTCGGGGTTGGCCTCGACCAGCGCAATGAGGCGCTGGCGGGCCGGGTCGTACGTCGTGCGGGCCATGGGATTTTCCACACTGTTATCCACAGATTATTTCCTCGGCCTATTGTCTAATAGGATAAATCGGAAATCTAGTCGGAAAATGTAGGTGACAAGATAGGAATATTCCGATCATTCTCGGCCATCACATCGGCAACAGGGGACCGCGATGGCACCGAATCCGAATTTACCAATCACCGCTTTATTGCCCCCGATTTGTTTGCCTTTCCGATCTGCGGTCCCCCACCGCAGCGGCCCCGGCCGGCGCCCCCGCATGTCTCCCCCGGCCGGGGTCACCCTTGTCGCCGGAGGCCGCTGACATGCGCCGTTTTCAGGTCACCGAGCCGGTCCTGCGCGATCTGGTCGCCCGTCATCCCTATTACGAAATCGCGCGCATGTTTCAGTGCGACACCCGCACCGTGGGCGTGTTGGCCGCCCGCTATGGACTTGCGTCGGCGTTTGTTGCCAAGGCCGGGACGGCGGAGGAAATCGCGCGTATCCGCGAACTGAGCGCGCAAGGTTGGCCCATCAAACGGATCGCGGACACCCTTGGCCGGTCGCAGGATTTCGTGTCGCGCCGGATCAAAGCGGTCGACGAGACCGGCGATCTGCCGGCACCCTATCGGCGTCCGCCTCGGACGGGATGGCCGCTGCCCAATACCTCGGCGGAAGAAGCGTTGAGCGGGCGTCGTTTCGATAATGTGGACGAAGAGGTGCTGGTGCGGGAATGGCCGCCGCATCTCCGTCCCATAAACGGCGCGGCGCTGGCCTCGGCGGCTCAGGCCGCCAATCGGAGTTACTCGCGCTCAAGCGCCGATCTCTGCGCCGACGAATAGACGACGACGCTTTCCTTGCATCTTTCGATCTCACCGCATGTTCCGCGGCAGGACGCGTGCGCCTTGTCCAGACCTGCGCCAGCGGCGGAGTAGAACTATGGGTATGAACAGACGGACCAAGCGGATTCACAAAGGCGGCAGGCCGCGCAAGACACTTCCGGACATCGACACGGGCACGCCCGAATTGATGGCTAAGCGGCTTGCCATGGCCGCGGATCCGACGCTTTCGACCTGCCCCTTGGACCTTGCTCTGAGCAAGGGTTTCATCGATCGCGATCAGCATACGGCTGCCGGCTACTATGCTGCGTGCCGCGCGCTTGTGTTCGGCTCACCCCATCCGAAGGCGCTTAACCTTCTCCGGACGTCGGGCGCCGACACGATCCCTAATGCTTCGGAAGCAGAGGCCAAATATCGCAACGCCTGCGAGGATTTGCGCGTGCGCGGGCCGGGAGTCTTGGATGGTATTGAAAACTTTGTTGTCCACGAGCGCTTTCCCGACTGGCTGGTGTGCGGCACGCCGAGTCGCGCCCGGGATCGGGTGATGGAGGGATTTGCTGTGCTGATGGGGTGGTATCGCGGACGCCGCCGGAATCGCGCGGCGTGACGTGTGTCGACACTCTTCGTTGACGAGAGTCTACGACTGGCCGTATCTCTTAAATGCAATCCTGGAATTTGTCTGCGCGAGAGCTGTTGCGAGACAGAGACGTCGCCCAATTCCTCATTGCGTTTCAAATCCTAAATCCTTTGTGATGAGGTGCTTCATGGCCATTCAACGTGTGCCAGGGTCGGGCCGTGGCGTTGCCCGTGGACTTGCGGTTGCGATCGGAATTCCGCCGGAACTCGCCGAACCGGCGGGCGAGCGCGCCGTGGCGGCCATGATGGCGCTCAAACAGGCGCGAGAGGCAGGCGGCGGCATGTTGCGCGGCCGGCATCTGCATCGCGCACAACAGCATATCGCCGCCCTCGATCCCGCGCGCCACGGTATCCTCGCACAGCACCTTCAAGCGCATGTGTTGGCGTTGCAGGGGCGGGGCGGCGATACGGAGATCGCCCACGTGACACCGGGCGAGGTGGTCGTGCCCAAGCGCCTGCAACATCCGGAATTCCTGAGGGAGCTTGAGATTCTCGCTCATGCCCACGGCATCGACCCGGCGACGTTGCGCGTAGGCAGCGGGCGGAATGCCATCAATCCTCGCACGGGGCAGATGGAGTTTAATGAGCAAGACGACATCCCACTGAATATGAATGGACTGTTGACAGGCGGGTACGATGGGCCGGACATCACGTTGGGTGATCCATCGGATTATTCGACGCTCAATTCCCTCGCGGCGCAGACGGGAAGCCCGAATTTCGATCAGCTCACACCGGATTTTCATTCCTTCGATCCGGGCGCCTATGACCCAGGCAACTTCAACGTCAATGACTTGAGCAACTACGTGAGTTCAAATGGCGCTGCCCCGCAATCTGGAAGTTACGGCACCGGCCAAGGCCTGTTGAGCCTACCGCAAACAAATCCGAGCGGGCCGCTCGCGTACCCGCCCATGTCCCAGGGCACTGGCCAATCGCAGTACGTCGATGGCGACGGGAATCCGATTGAGGGCGTAACGGTGACCGCACCGCGAGAGCATGGACTTCAAGCGTTGCCGCGCAACCCTGCGAACACCGGCTACTACAACTATGGACGTATCGATGCGCAATATGGACTGCCCTCGACACTCCAAGGCATTGGAGCCGCAGCGTCGGCGTGGAACGCGGCCGGATTGAAACCGTTCGGCGTTGGAAACATGAGTCTCAGTGACGGATCCGCTTACCCTCCGCATACAGGAAAGGGGCATTTGGACGGCACAAGTGTCGACGTTCGACCGGTTCGCACTGACGGAAAACAAGTGGGGCTAGATTACACCAGCCCCGCATACGATAGAGCAGCAACACAAAAGCTTGTAGACACGTTAAGAGCAACCGGAGGAGTTTCGAGCATACTTTTCAATGATCCGAACATAAACGGCGTTTCACCTTGGAAGGGGCACGACGATCATCTTCATGTGACTTTTGATCCCTCATGGCAAAGACCGTGAGCCTTGGCCGTCATTCTGAGCAGTCTGCTGATTCCATAATGCTCTCAGCTGTGGCCGCATAAAAGCCTTTCAGTTTGTCTTCCTCGATTTCGAAAAAAATCCCGTGCAATTTATCGTCGTCTAGAATCATCATGTATTCGCCGTCGCTATCCTCGTCTGGATCATGAACTTTCAGGCTCGATCCATATTGCTTTCTAATTTGCTCCTTGGATGAACCGATGCCGATTCCCTTTTCGGTTTTGACCGAGGGAATTATCGTCGGAATCTTTCCGGGCCTCGCATCTTGAACTTCCACGTGCACAATTTTTCCATTCTCGATTACATAAACCAGCCAATCGTCTATGCCGTCGGCACTTGAAGTTGGCCAACAACTTTCACTCGATATACCGTCGGTTGTATCCAATGGTTTGAGTTTCTTCCCAAGCGCCTTTTCAGCCTGTGGTACCGTCATCCCGATGCGCACGGGCCCAAGCCCAGTGGATGTTAGAATCCGATCAGAACCAGCGGATGCCGGATGCAAGGTGAAGACGAGGAATGCAGAAAAAATTCCGACAAGCGAAATGACGGCGTTTAAGTGTTTCAAGTGAACCTCCGGGAAAGAGGGTGGTGTCATGGATTGGGAATTTCCGTTTTGCGGATATGTCATCGGGACTTGGAATTGTTGAGGATGTTTGTATACGCGACTCAATCTAAGGGGGAGTAAAAATCATTAAACAGTTATACGAAGGGCCGTGCTAAAATTCAATGCAAGGCAGCAACGCAACTTCGTTCGACCGGTCACCGTCACCTCGCGTCACAGGAATCTCTTCGTGGCAAAGCCGATATGCACTTTTGCCTGTTTGATTGCGATGTCGATTGGACCTGCGCTCGCGCAGGAGGTGACGCACCATACTTACGTTATTCAACCTCCGAATTTGTCCCAAAACGAAAGCATAAGCAGGTTTGAGGTTCATATTGACGCCGGCGGCGTGGAGGGTGTGACGGGGCTTCCAATGGGTTGGACCATTACCATAGATAATGATGGCTCGTTGAATACGAAGGCTGAAGGCAGCTTTGAGTTTGAATCTGTCGCGCTGGACCCGAACCAACTCAAGAAAATCCAATTTCACCTTATGGGGTGGGAGCCGTTCAAAGGCTTTCCAAAGTTTGGTTTGTCCGGGTCGCTCGAGGTTGATGACTTTGTTAGTGACCGAGACCGGCCCAAAGAGAGAAAAATTATCCTTGGCCCCGGCAATTTTGAACTAGTGAAGTAGTATCGCGAATTGGAACTAGATATTACGTATATGCGGATTGAGCGAAGCAGGCGTTATGGTCGTTTCACCTTGATGTCCGAGGAACCCCTTGGCTACTAAATATTAAAAGTTAGAGATAACTAAGCCCCTCCCGATATTCTGGAGCGTAGCGGCGGCGGTTCTCGTCGCGTCGACTGTATTAGCGAATTCGGAAACCGGCACTCAGCACTTCGAATTTCCGGGCAAACCAACCCGAGTTTCCTCGGCGTCCGGCAATCTATCGGTTATCTATAAGAACAGCGGCCCCGACACCGACGGTGTGCATGAGCACCGATTTTCGATCGTCGATCGAGCCGGCCATGAACTGGCGGGTTTCGATTTCGTCCGGTGGGTCGACGGAGCCTGGTCAGAATCATCCGAGGTGCTGTTCGTAAATGATCATACGGGCCCGGGGAGAGAAGATTGTTACGTTATGAGGGGGACGGCGAATCATTATTCGTTCGAAAGCCTTACGGACATTATGGTGAAAAGCCCAAATATCGGCCCCGGGTACGACAATGAAAAGCCCCCGGAAACGCCGGAAAATTCTGAGTACTATATGCTCTGTCACGGATGGAACGCAGCGCATCTTGTGGACGTCACCCTGGAAGGGACGACTGATGCGAGAGGGGAATTCAACTATCATATGAATTTCGATATCGAGACCGGTAAGTTCCAAAGTTTTTAGCCGCGGCTTGCGTTGACGCGCGCATACGGCTGACGCCATTGGCCCGGCGGTTCTTGCGGCCTGCCGTCCTTTCTCATTACACATCCTCACACCTACGGTGCTCACATGGGCAAACCCGTCAGCCTGACCGTGCATCGGAACACGCGGGCCAAGCGTCTTGAACGCGACCGTGCGGCAGCTCTGCTTGCACGCGTGCGGGAGGCCGTGCGTCTTGAAGGCGGGTTCGGCGGTTTTGCCCTGATCGCATGGAACGACAAGGGTGAGCCGACGGCCTGGTGGGATTGCGGGCAACTGCCCCCCTGGTCGCTGCCGGATTTCGCGCGGCGGGTGCTGGAGAACTGCCAGGATCGCGAGAGCGAACAAGCCGCCGACGGCTGACTGCAACAGAAGGAGAGTCCTTATGCCGAAATCACCGGATAAAGCCGATGGTAAATCGTCCTCGGCTGCCAAGTCCAGCCAGACCGCGCGCAAGTCACCCACCGCCCCGCGCCGAGACGGGCTGGCCAAAGCGGCGAAAGAACTCGCTAAGCAAGTCATCTGATCGTCTGCCGCTCATGATTAAGCCACGTCCGCCGAAAAAGCCGCGGCGCGGCCTTCGTAAATCCGTCAAAGTCCAGCCCGCCACGAAGCGTGCGGTCATGCATCCGGCGACGTCACGGTCCCTGGCGGCGGCGGTGCAGGCGGCATTGCAGCGCGCGGCTGGTGCGGGTCCACCGGATGGGTCCGCGAGTAAACTGGATCATGTAGCCGATGCCCTTGTGACCAAGGCCTGTGCCGGCGATGTGAGCGCCATCAAGGCCGTGTTCGAACGCATCGACGGCAAAGTAACGGTGGAACAGGCGAGTGATATGCCGCGCGAGGTGATCATCGTCCATACGTTCAAGTCGAAGATCTGAATGCGACGCGTTCGATCTTCTTCATATTTAATTTCAAATGAGTTTCTTATGCCCTCGTCGGACATGCGGCGGATGCTGTATGTGCCCCGGCGTCACCAGGCGGAAATTCACACACAGTTGAAGCGGTTCAATGTGCTGGTGTGTCATCGCCGATTCGGCAAGACGGTGCTGGCGGTCAATCAACTGATCGGTTCCGGGTTGCGGTGCAGGAAGGCGGCCCCGCGATTCGCTTACGTGGCGCCGTTGTTGAAGCAGGCAAAAGCCGTGGCGTGGGATTTCCTGCTCCGTTACGGCGCGCCGTTCCGGGTGGCGGCCAACACGTCGGAGTTGCGGATCGACCTGATCAATGGCGCGCGCATCACGCTTTATGGTGCCGATAATCCGGACGCGCTGCGCGGCATCTATCTGGATGGGATTGTTTTGGACGAATACGCCGACATGCAGCCGCGCACCTGGACCGAGGTCGTGCGCCCGGCGTTGTCGGACCGCAAGGGTTGGGCGATCTTCATCGGCACGCCTAAAGGCCAGAATGGCTTTTACGAACTCTACGAACAAGCCAGGGTGAACAAGGACTGGTACGCGGGCATGTTCAAGGCGTCCACGACCGGCGTGATAGAGCCGGCGGAATTGGAAAGCCTGCGCACTTCCATGGCGTCGGAAGAATACGCCCAGGAGTTCGAGTGTTCGTTCCAGGCGGCGAATGCCGGCGCCTATTACGGCAAGATGCTCAGCGACGCGGAGGTGGAGGGCCGTGTCGCGCGCGTGCCGTGGGAGCCGACAGTGCCCGTGATCACGGCGTGGGATTTGGGCATGGATGACGCCACGGCGATCTGGTTCTGCCAGCAGGTGGGCCGCGAGGTGCGGATCATCGATTACTACGAAGCTTCGGGTGAGGGACTGACGCACTATGTCAATCACCTCCGCTCAAAACCTTATGTCTACGGCGATCATCTGCTGCCCCACGATGCCAATGTGAAGGAATTGGGCACCGGCTTGTCGCGGATGGAAGTGCTCCAGAGCCTCGGTCTCAATCCGGTAGTGGTGTCGCAGCAGCGGGTGGAGGACGGCATCAATGCCGTGCGCCTGTTGCTGCCGCGCTGCTGGTTCGACGGCGAGAAGTGCGCCCGTGGCCTGAAGGCCCTCGGTCAATACCGGCGGGAATGGGCCGACAAGCTGGGCACCTGGCGGGCACGGCCGCGCCACGACTGGGCCAGCCACGGCGCCGATGCGTTCCGCTATCTGGCCATGGGCCTGAAACCGCCGGGATTCACCGCGCCGCTGAAATATCCGTCGCAAAGCATCGTCTGAATTTTCCATAACCCAAAGAGGTCATCATGACACTTCGACGTGCGCCTACATCCGGCCGTGGCGGCCATGATGGCCTTGAAACTGGCTCGCGACGCGGGCGGCGGCATGTTACGCGGCCAACATTTGCATCGCGCGCAACGACACATCGCCGCTCTTGATCCCACGCGCCACGGCACCCTCGCACAGCACCTTCAGGCGCACGCGCTGGCATTGCATGGACGGGGCGGCGATACGGAGATTGCCCACGTGACACCGGGCGGAACACCATCAATCCTCGCACGGGACAGATGGAGTTTAATGAGGAAGACGACATCCCACTGAATATGAACGGGCTGTCGACGGGCGGGTACGATGCGCCGGACACCACGTTGGGTGATCCGTCGGATTATTCGACACTCAATTCCCTTACGGCGCAGACGGGAAGCCCGAATTTCGATCAGCTCACTCCGGATTTTCACGCCTTTGACCCCGGCGCCTGTGACTCAGGCAACTTCAACGTCAATGACTTGAGCAACTACGTGAGTTCAAATGGCGCTGCCCCGCAATCTGGAAGTTATGGCACCGGCCAAGGCCTGTTGAGCCTGCCGCAAACAAATCCGGGTGGGCTGCTTGCATCCCCACCCATGTCCCAGGGCACAGGTCAGTCGCAGTACGTGGACGGCAACGGGAATCCGATTGAGGGGATTACGGTCGTTGGCAACAGAGCCGATCCGGTTCAGGCTGCCGGTCAGAATCTCTGTCAGTTGCCGGATGGCCAGATTGTACCATACCGCGATATCGGCCTCGGATATGGCATGGCGGGAGGTGGAAGTACGAATACAAACGGTATTGGAACGGCAATAGCACCACTCGCCGCCAGAATAGCAGAGAAAACCGTCCCTAAACCCGGCGGTATTGCAGGGGGTGGAAAGAGCGGGCCGTGGACATCTCCAGCCTCAGTGGTATTGAGGAACATCACGAGAGGGGCACGTTACGCGCCATTGAGCTCGATTAGTGGGACTCCGAGCATAGGTGGATCAATCACAGGAGCTTTGCCATTTGTCGGCGCGGCATTAAGCTTAGTTGATTATTTCAATATGCAGAAGGCATATGAGAACGCACCATTTTGTGTGCCATTTACTTAATTAGTACTCCGAGGTCGGCGAAGTCACTAATGCCAAACGATGAAACTGCGAAATTACGGCGTGATGCCGTTGTTGCCCTAATTAGAGAGATTGTCGGCAAACGAGAGATTGTCGATACTTCGACGCGCCTCTTCCATGATTTGCGAATATCCGGCGATGATGCGTTTGATCTTTTGACGGAAATCCATCGAAAGTTTGGAACTTCCTTCAAGGCTTTGGACTTTCATGCCTACTTCCCCGCGGAAGGCGATGACTTTGGTTGGAGGTTGTGGAAGCTTTTTGGTTATACCGATAATCAAAAAGCCCTCACATTAGGGCACCTGTTAAAGGTGATTGAAGCAGGCCACTGGTACGAGCCGTGATCGAGCCAGCCGATGTGGGAGATTTCCACGCTAGTCGTCAGCGAGACTCTACGCCGCTCGTAGACGGGTAATGCAATCCTGAGATTGGTATGAACGCCGACCGGCGGCGATGCGTCGTGCTGCGGTCGTGATGCTGTCACGCCTTATCCGAATTACTCCATCTTCAATTATTTTTGATGAGGAAACTCATGACACTTCGACGCGCCCCCACATCCGGCCGTGGCGTGGCCCACGGACTTGCGGTTGCCATAGGTATTCCGCCCGGACTGGCGGTGCCGGCGAGCGAGCGCGCCGTGGCGGCCATGATGGCGCTCAAACAGGCGCGTGAGGCGGGTGGCGGCATGTTGCGCGGCCGGCATCTGCATCGCGCGCAACAGCATATCGCCGCGCTGGATCCCGCGCGTCACGGCACCCTCGCGCAGCACCTTCAAGCGCACGCGCTGGCGTTGCAGGGACGGGGCGGCGATACGGAAATCGCCCATGTGACGCCGGGCGAGGTGGTCGTGCCCAGGCGTTTGCAACATCCGGAATTTCTGAGAGGGCTTGAGATTCTTGCCCATGCCCACGGCATCGACCCGGCGACGTTGCGCGTCGGCAGCGGGCGCAACGCCATCAACCCGCGTACGGGGCAGATGGAGTTTGATGAGCAAGACGACATTCCACTGAATATGAATGGACTGTTGACAGGCGGGTACGATGCGCCGGGCATCACGTTGGGTAATCCGTCGGATTATTCGACGCTCAATTCCTTTACGGCGCAGATGGGAAGCCCGAATTTCGATCGGCTCACACCGGATTTTCATTCATTCGATCCGGCCGCTTATGATCGGGGAAATTTCAACGTCAATGACTTGAGCAATTACGGTGGCGCGAATGGGGACACATCGCAGTTTGGAAGTTATGCTCCCGGTCAGGGCCCGTTAGGCCTGCCGCAACCAAATTCGGGCGGGCCTCTTGCGTATCCGCCCACGGCTTCAGGCACTGGCCAATCGCAGTACGTCGACGGCAACGGGAATCCGATTGAGGGCGTAACGGTGACCGCACCTAAAGCACACACAGGCGAGCCCTTTGCGTCTCTAATCGGCGCGCAGAATCCGGCGACCGATTGGAATTTACCGTTGGGGCCCATTAAGCCGGTGAAACCGCCCCCGCCGCCTCCCGGCTGGTCACCGCCAGGGGCAAGTCCTGGTGGCCCGGACGAGGCGTTCGAGGCTAAACCGGGTTATGGAGGGAAACCCGCGCCAGCCGTGCCGTATTTGTCACCACCCGATCAGCGACAGCCGTGGATTGAAACGCTGCCGCACGCTACGTTGCCAAATCGGGGCCCATATAGTGATTATTATAAAGATTATTTATATGGATATATTCCGACCAGTCCTCCTTGGGTGGGACTTCTTAAAAAGAAACCCAACACATGAGCGGAATAAATTTCCGTTTCAGTCATTGATTCTGGAAGCACGGTTTGACGACTAAGGATCGAGAGTTCTCACGACGGGAAAATTGAAAAGTGGCTTAGGCTCTTTTTTCATCACGCTCTGAATGTCTTCATCGGAAAGCGCTGGAGCACATAGACCATGCTTCAGGATTTCCCACACAAACTCCGGTGAATTTCTTGCCATGGGATGCGTGGCGGAAATAACCGGAAGGGCGGGGTCGATCGGGTTCATAAAAGCCGAGTTCCGGGCAGCGTCCAACACTCTGAAGAGAAGCCGATTCGCGGCGTCCAGGTTCACGGGGGTGCTGTACCCTGATGCGTAATAGCTCAACAATGCAGCCTGCGCTGTGACCAGGCCGTGAACTGCTGCGTACTCCATCTTGGATTTGGCAAGATCGCTCGAACCATCGCGGCCGCCATTATGTATATACAGGACACAGGCGAGTCCGAAATCTCCACGGACATCACCTTCGGTCGCGATTTCAGTAAAGAGCTTCTCCGCCATCTTTAAATTCTCTATGTGCTGAAACGCGTCTTCATGCCTGAGCGTACTTTCGTCTCTTAGAGTTCGCATGCCCAATACATACTTGGTTGTCCTCAGATCAAATTGGTGCTTCCGATGAATCGCAAAGACGATACTCGCGAGCGCCAGGAGAACAACTGCCCCCACCGTTGCGTATAGTGACCGTTTTATGCGCTCCCCAATATTCACGGAACAACCCTGGCGGGATTTCATTTCACTAGACAATTATACGAAATTTTGCCGAAAAACTCAACGAAAGTCTGAGCGGTGTATTCCGTTTTCCGATTCAAAAGTATCACGCATGAAATTGCATTCGCCCCTTCGGTCACTTGTAAGTGCGACGCACTTGTCATTGACGAGACTCTACTTCGCTCATAAACAGGTAATGCAATCCTGAGATTGGTGTGCGCGACGAGGGCTGCGTTCGCCCGCCACCGCTGATCTCCATTTCCAAAATACTGAGTGTATGCGGATGAGAAATGGATCCCGGATCAAGTCCACGACTGTCCAGTTTAGATTTGGCGGGTGCATCGAGAAGTATTGTATTTGCTGCATTGAGTGCACAAGCGGTGATGATGCGACCGGGAATCCCTCCCCTTGAGGGGGAGGGATGCGAGCGGAGCGAGCAGGGTGGATGATGGCGCGTCGCACTCTGATTTTGTTGGAAAAACAGAAACCAGAAACACCCCCACCCCTTCCCCTCCCCTCAAGGGGGAGGGGTTTCTGAGTTAAACCGGACAGTCGTGGATCAAGTCCGGGATGACGTGTGAGTGTGGCGTAACGGCAGCGCACCCCTTGCGCCTGCGTCTTCAAACCAAGGTTTTCACATCATGCGATTCAGAATCACGACGCGCACGCAAGGCGCGGGCGGTGACCCGTTCCTGTGGATCAGCGATGACTTTGTCATGGATGGCGTCACGGTGGATGAGGCCATCGAGAAGGGGCGGGCGGCGGCCATCGCCAAATATCCCGAGGCGCATATTCATCTGGTCTATGGGGCGATCCCGACGGACGAACCTCTGCCGGAGCCGCCAAAGGACCAGACAAAGGAATCGAAACGCTCTGTGCGCACCACGAAAGGCAAGGTCGCTTAAATGGCGAAAATGGATGACGACCGGCTGAAGGCGATCTGCGAGGCCAAGCTCAACAACGCGTTGGGCTGGGTGGGCGGTTTGCTGTCCAAAGAACGCCAGATCGCGATGCAGTACTATCGGGGCGATCCGTTCGGTAATGAGCAGGATGGGCGCTCGAAGGTCGTCAGCCGCGACGTGGCCGAGGCCATCGACAGCGTCATGCCCGGGCTGATCAAGGTCTTTGCCAGTACCGATACGATCATTGTGGCGCAGCCGCGCAAGCCCAGCGACGAGCCGGTGGCGCAACAGGTGACCGACTATCTTAATTGGGTGTTCCAAAGTCAGCCCAATGCCTTCGACATGCTGCAGACGTGGATCAAGGACGGTTTGCTCGCCAAATTGGGTGTGGTGAAATCCTGGTGGGATGATAGCCGCGAGACCTCGACGGAGGACTATGAGGGGTTGACGCGGTTTCAGTATCTGACGTTGATCTCCGACGAGAATGTGGAGCCGTTGAAACTGGCGGCGCGTCCGGCCGGGCCGCCGTCTATCGACCCGACGGCATCACCGCCTTTGTCCCTGGCGGAATCCCAGGACGCCAGCGTGGGCTTGGCCGTGGCTATGGCCGGGCAGGGCGTGGGCCTCATGGACGACGGGTATGTCTATGACTGCACCGTGCGACGCACCAACGCGTCGGGGCGCATCCGCATCCAGGCGATTCCGCCGGAGGAGTTCCTTACCGACCGGCGCGCGGTGTCGTTGGAGGATGCGACCTTCTGCGCGCATCGCACCCGGCGGACGGTGAGCGATCTGATCGAGATGGGCTACCCGCGTGCTGTCGTCAGCGGCTTGTCCGGCGGCAACGAGCTGGATTTCAACACCGAGGTGCTGACGCGTTTTGAAGACGACGACGAGCAGCCCGAACAGGACGCGGACAGCCTCGACGACTCCATGCGGCATGTATGGGTGGCGGAGTGCTACCTCAAGGTGGACTATGACGGCGATGGTATCGCCGTGTGGCGCAAGGTGACGCTGGCGGGCGGAAACGGATACGAAGTGCTTGATCACGAGCCGTGCGAAGGACATCCCTTCAGCGCGTGGACGCCCAACAAAATTCCGCACAAGCTTTATGGCGAGTCCCTTGCCGACAAGACAGTGGACCTGCAACTGATCAAATCCACCGTCTGGCGGCAGGTTTTGGACGGCATGTACTTCAACAATGCCCCCCAATTGGTGGTGATGGAGGGCCAGGCCAATATGGAGGATGTGCTGACGCGCCGCCCCGGCGGCGTGATCCGCGCGCGAAGCCAGGGCGCGGTGACGCCGTTGCCGGTGCAGGATGTGTCCGGCCCGGGCATGGCGATGATCAACTATCTGGACAGCGTGCGGGAGGCGCGGACTGGCGTGCGGCGATTCAGCGCCGGCCTGGAAGCGGATGCGCTCAATCCCTACAACGGCACGGCGACGGGAGCGCAGCTGGTGGACGATGCCAGCCAGGACCGCGTGATGCTGCTGGCGCGGAATTTCGCCGAGCAGGGATTGAAGCCGCTATTTAACCGTCTGCTGGAATTGTCCATCAAGTATCAGGACAAGCCGGCGACCGTGCGGCTACGCGGTACGTGGGTGGATATCGATCCGTCCACGTGGTCCACCAAAATGGACATGACGGTTGCTGTCGGTCTAGGGACAGGAAACCGCGACCGCCAGGTTGGACAACTGATGACCATGCTCACCCAGCTCGATGCGCCCTTGGTACAGCTCCAGGGCGGATTGAAAGGTCCACTGCTGACCGCCGGCAACGTCTACAGCAAATTGTCGAAGCTGACCGAGGCCATGGGGTATCGGGACGGCAACAGTTTCTATACGGACCCGTCTACGGTCCCGATGGCGTCCCCACAGCCGGCGCAACCGCAGCCGAATCCGGCGGCGGCCATGGCGCAAGCCCAGATGCAGCTGGCGCAACAGCAAGCGGCCATGGAATTACAGCAGCGACGTGACGCGGCGCAGCTGGACGCGGCGATCGCACAAGAGAAAGCCCATCGTCAGGGCGTGATCGAGACAGCGCGGGCGCAGGCCGAACTGGCGGCCGATCAGCGTCAGGCGCAAATACAAGCGCAGTTGGATCAGCAGCGGGCGGCCCATCAGGCGCAACTGGACACCATGAAGGCTCAGCATGAAATCGCTCTGGAAAAGATGCGCGTTTTGGCCGATATCGAGATTGCTCAAGTCAAGGCGACGGCAGGATCGGTGGGGAAATCCGGACGCATGAGATCCGGTAAGACATCCGTGCCGGTTGAATCACCGTGAGTGCCGACGATGTGATCCGCCGCGGCATAGCGGCGGCGCGGCTGCTGGGCGACGAAACACTTATGGCCACTCTGGCGGAGATCGAAGCCGAGTGCACAGCCGCATGGACGGGGTCGAATCCTGCCGACGCGGCGGCGCGCGAGGACGCCTATCGCATGATCCGATGCGTCGCCCTATTGCGCCAGAAACTGGAGACGTGGCGCGGCGCGGCGCAGATCGAAAAGAACAACGCCGCATGGCGCTTGCAGGAAGCACGCGGCAGCTAACCCTCGGTATTGTCAGGAGAGACTCATGACCATCAAACGCGCGCCCACGTCAGGCCGCGGCGTCGCCCACGGGCTTGCCGTTGCCATTGGTATCCCGCCCGAGCTGGCCGTGCCGGCAGGTGAATGGGCCGTGGCGGCAATGATGGCCTTGAAACAAGCGCGCGAGGCCGGCGGGGGCATGTTACGCGGCCAGCACCTGCGTCGCGCACAACAGCATATCGCCGCTCTCGATCCCGCGCGCCACGGCACCCTCGCGCGGCATCTTCAAGCGCACGCGTTGGCCCTGCAGGGACGAGGCGGCGATACCCGGATTGCTCATGTGACACCGGGTGAGGTTGTGGTACCCAAGCGTTTGCAGAATCCGGAATTTCTCGGCGCGCTGCAGATTCTCGCCCATGCCCATGGCATCGATCCCGCGACGCTGCGCGTCGGCAGTGGCCGCAACGTCATCAATCCCCGCACGGGGCAAATGGAGTTCGACGATTATGACGGCGAGGATGACACCGGGCTAGATGACACGGACGATGTATCAAGTAGCGATCAAACGGAAAACGACCCCAAAGATTCCGGTGACTCAAGCAAGGGCTCTTGCTCGACAGGCAATATGTCTATTCCGCCGGGGGTTTCGGTTGGGCAAAATGCGCAGGACGCCGCCGGCCATTCGCCCGATCTCCTCTGGTTTTACAATCAAGTTCGAAATAAGGGCCCATGGGATTATAAGCAACAGGATCGACAATACCAGGATTTCGGGAACTTCAATTACGGAGTCACTGGTGCGGCCCTTGGCGTTCCTGATGGGATACTACGCAGAGCGGCCGGTTGGGCCCAGGAGCAAGCCGGGACTGGCGCCCCGCAATATGGACATTGGTGGGGAGGAGCACCCTATGGAGATGATCCGGCAGATCAGGATATGATCAATAAGGGAATCCTATTCTATAAAAATGGGTGTGTTCCAAAGTGAAAATACCCCCTCAGTTTGTTAAAAGTACGGTCTGCATTGTCGGCGGCGTCCTGCTCGCCGCATTGGTATACATTGGGATCTTTCTGTACAAATTTGGAAGTTACGAGAATTCCGAGACTGGACGATTTTCGAGTCCGAATGACGCGATCGATGCCGTGACCGTAGAACGCCTTATAAATGCGACCGTAGCAACACCGAGTTTAGTTTATGTACTTCCGAAGGGAATGCCTATATCCGGCAACCCGGTGTTTCTCGCTGATCACGTTGATGGACTCGTCGTCACGTGGAAAGATGATGTGACGCTTCTGGTCCATGCTGATCGTGGGAGAATTTATCCCGCTAATCTGAAAGACCATGCGGTCGTTAAGGTAAATGGTAAGCAGGAAACCGTAACGGTCAATTTTGACATTGTGAAGCAGGAAGCGCGCTAACCTGGCGCGCGAGTCTTTCCTGATCTTCCGAGATTGTTGCCAAAATCATCCCGCACTTGTCGTTGACGAGACGTTACTTCGTTCCTAGACAGGTAATGCAATCCTGAAATTGATGTGATCGTTAGTTGGTGGCGGGCAAAACAGTGCGCTGGAATATTGCTGCCCAATTGATCCCTATAGTTTGATTTTGACTTCTTTTTGATGAGGCAACTCATGACCATCAAACGCGCGCCCACCTCAGGACGCGGCGTCGCCCACGGGCTTGCCGTTGCCATTGGTATCCCGCCCGAACTGGCCGTGCCGGCAGGTGAACGGGCCGTGGCGGCGATGATGGCCTTGAAACAAGCGCGCGAGGCGGGCGGGGGCATGTTACGCGGCCAGCACCTGCATCGGGCGTAACAGCATATCGCCGCTCTCGATCCCGCGCGCCACGGCACCCTCGCGCGGCATCTTCAAGCGCACGCGTTGGCCCTGCAGGGACGAGGCGGCGATACCCGGATTGCTCATGTGACACC
>Ga0207022_10054_pt1 | contig 31974 bp, 23 predicted proteins | sample Alteio_BWMinCont_46_FD_153307 | JGI IMG/M metagenome (GOLD analysis project Ga0207022, IMG submission 153307) | Enriched cells from forest soil in Barre Woods Harvard Forest LTER site, Petersham, Massachusetts, United States -... | ecosystem: Environmental > Terrestrial > Soil > Temperate forest >... | reverse complement strand
CTAGACAAACGGCGTGGAGCCGACTTTCTTTGTTAAACAACTTAGGAGGGCCTCAGCCCTCCTTGGCAATCCTTCCTCTTCAGACCTCTACTACTCCTCGCTCCTCTCCCATCTCTTCGACCTCCTCCGACGTACGATATTTTAACGATGGTTTCATGGCAGCTTGAATCCAAGTCCAACTCGCTCACACCATTCCCGTCGCAATCCTTCATCGTTCGTCATTCCGCCATTCGCATAGTGTTCTGTAATGTCGCCATGAGTGGAGTGGCCTAGCCAATATTTTGTGAGCACGGACGGAACGCGAGACGCTAAAAGCGTCGTGGCTCGGAACCTGCGAAAGGAATGAAAGCCTGAGATGCCATGTTTCGCGAGGTTTTCCCGCGCGGTTGACGCACTCAGCCGGCGTCCGTTTCCAAACATAAACCCCGTCCGTTTGCCGCCGAAGCTCACGAGCATTGCTCCGAGATCGCGTGGAAGCTCAACAGTCCGCACCGCGCTCAACGTCTTTGGTGCCTGAAGCTCTCCACGCCAAACGGATTGGCGGACGTGAATCCTTGCTTCTTCCGAATCGAAATATGAGCACGCGCCATCATCCGCTAGCTTTATGGCGAGCAACTCGCCGATGCGGAGCCCACTGCCCGCGGCAAGGGCGTAGAGGTACTTGTGGGGCTCCTCGGAAGCTTGCAACGCTGCTTCGATCTGCTCTTTCGTCACAATGGGAGTGTGTTGCTCGGCCGGATTGACGAGAGGCAAGTCAAGCCTCTCGTTATCCCATTTGCGTGTGTACAGCGGCTCGCCTTCGGCATCACAAACGGAAGCGATGATGGACTTTACGCAAGAGGTTATTTCGACTTGGGACTTGGCGGATAAACCCGCACCATCAAGCTCATCGATGAATTTGCGCAAGACCGCAACGCCAACGGAGCCGACCTCAAGCTGCCCGAGACGGGGAAGAATATGGGCATCGAGATATGAGCGAAACGTCTTCACTGAAGCCGGTTTTATGGGCCGGCGGCGGCGCGTTTGAAGATGTGCAAGCCATGCTTCGGCGGCTGCCTCGATTGTGATAACTGATTGCGACGCGAACGTGTGCTCCATCTTCAGTTCTCCTCTTCATCGTGACGGTTGACACATCCTCTTACACGGCATAGTCTGCCTGCCAGGTCCCACGGCTTCAGGCCCCGATTCACCCCAAGGCAACGCTTGACGTTAAGGAGATACAGATGAAACGACTCTTGGTTTTTGCAGTGGTTGGTGGCCTTTCTCTGGTCGCCTCGGGCCTGCTGGCCCAAAGCGATCCCGCAGTTGGCACATGGAAGCTTAACGTCGCGAAGTCGAAGTTCGCTGCGACGCCACCAAAGAGCCAAACGCGGACCGTTGAAGCACCGGGCGATGGCGAAAAGGTTAGCGTGGAGGGAGTCGCCGCGGACGGAAGCCGTTACAAGTATAGCTATATGACTAACCTGGACGGCAAGGATTCCGCGGTTTCCGGGGTGGGATTCCCGAATGGAGCAGATACCCTCGCCGTCAAGCGCATCGATGCGAACACAACCACAGCGACGTGGAAGAAAGCTGGCAAAGTGGTTGGGACGAACAGAACCGTGGTCGCCAAAGACGGTAAGGTCACGACCATGACTAACAAAGGGACTAACGCCCAAGGCCAGCCGACAACTGCCACCGTGGTGTGGGATAAGCAGTAAGCCTGCACTTACGCTCAAAGACATCTGCAACCCTCCTTTCCAAACGGGCGCTGCGGCACTTCGCGCTTTATCCGCAAAGGCAGCTGCGTCTACGTTTTCGTTCCGACGTACTTCCCTTGTCCAACGGTGTTCCCGTTGCTATCCAGCGCGGTGTAAGCCCCGGTTTCCGGGTTTGCTAAGATTGCTTCGGCGACGTTTCGAAGTACACGGGGCAATTCGCCTGCATCGTCAAACACATCGCCGTTCATATCGATTTCAAGTACGAATTTCATGTTCGCTACCCTCCTTTAGAATTGGTGCTAGAGGTACTCGTTCCCTTGTCCGTAAATACGGGCGCAATTTATTCCGTGAGTCCTTCCGCCATGATCCCGACGCCCGGAGCCCTATCGAGCCGGAAACAGCGCTTCGCGCGGGCGGAGCCCAAGCGGTTTGCTCCTCCTTATGACGCTGTTAGGCGCGTCCTCGAACGGACTCGCTATCGAATCCGCTCGCAGCCAAGCCTACCTACGACACTAGAATCTCCGTTTCCAGGGACATAAGCGCATCGCGGACGTTGTTTTGAGAATCGCGCACAATGCGGAGGAAATTCGGCTTCTCCGCGTCGCCTGCCTCGCGTTGCCAAATGTCTTCTAGGAGCTTCGCTGCTTGCTCGGCGATCCCGTGTGACTGGAATGCGATCTGCCGAGTACGCGAGATGAACCGGTCTTCTAGGCCATCCGTCGCATTACAAGTGAAGATGAATATTGTATTTGGTGGGAATGCGGTCGCGTCCAACTTGCTGAGCAAGGCAAGCTGAGCGCCCTTGCTCATGCGGTCTGCTTCGTCGCAGACGACAACGTGGAAGGATTTGCCCGTCGCTGGGATGTAATGGCACATACGTACCACGTTCTCAATCGTTTCGACGTTACATTGCTGCGAAGGAATGTGGTGCATCTCGCCTCGAATCGCTTCACAACAAGCCAACGCCATACTCGTTTTGCCTGTTCCACTCGGACCTACAAAGAGCCATGCCGAGGGATAGGGAGCCTCGGCAAACTTTGAGAGAATCTTCTTTGGCTTTTCGAGCCCGACAAAATCCGCGAACGTGTGCGGCCTGTACTTCTCAGAGAGTGAAGCAGGGAAAGCCAATCCAGGCTGTGTAGTCGGCAGATTGTGGAATAAAGACATGTCAGTTTTCCTCCTGTTCGGGCTCAGCGGATCGGCGGTAATTCTCTTCGGCGCAATATTCGCGGCAGAATTCCTCACCGTCCGCTAATTGATGCGTGAAGCGTTCGCGTTTTGGTGGAAGTAATCCGCCACATTCGGAACACTTGGGCGCAAGCTCACAGGCTTTCCGAGCCCACGCGCGGGCGTCTTTGAACGTGGTGGGATCAAACGGCATAGTTAAGCCGCCCGTTACACCGATGCCGATGTGGATAGGTTCGCGGGTGTCCTTGCGCCAATCGCGGACTATCTCTATCGCGGTCTCTACTGCTTCGCGTGGATCCGCAAAGACCTCGAATTCGCCCGCGTACTTGGCGACCAGCGCGTCGGGATTGCAGTAATCGATTCCTCCGGCCGAGACCTCCACAATGTTGTTCCCGTCTGGGAATTGATGCTGACGTGTGACGGTGTACATGGTCAGTTGTCCTCACTTTCCGCGGAGTTGGTCTCTTCGTGCTTGGCAACGTTGCGGATGTAGTCGGCAGCTTTTTGCGCGGCAGACGCGGCAGAGATGATTAGCTTCGAATCTCCGCGAAGCCGTTCAATCCAGGACTTGAGGTACGCGGCTGAATTCGAAAGCGTGACGGGCTCAATACCTGTAACTCCGCAGAGCATCGCGGCTCCCATCTCCGCAACCAATTCTTCTTTCGAGTAGGACTCACTGCCGAAGGTGTTTAACACCTCGATTCCTTCGCGGCCGATGCGGGAAGTGTGTCCCGTACTGTGGGTCAACTCATGGAACAGAGTGGAGTAATACTCTTCGGCGGAATGAAACGCGGTCCGCGAAGGAATGCCTACGGTGTCATTCGCTGGCCGATACCATGCACGGTCCGACTGTTCACGCTTCGGCGGAGTCGGCATTCCCGCAACGATTGCTTCGCACTGATCAAGCGAAGGAGTGCGCGGAGATGCGTTGCCGAGCCCGAGCTTGTCGGCGATGCCTTCGGTTTGCTCGATATTGAAAACGCGGTAATAGCGCAGCAAAAACGGCCGCGATTTGCGCTCGTTTCCGGCCGCGTCCACCAGAGTCTTTTCGGCGCCAATTTTCCAAAACGTGACAATGCTCGAATGCTCGCCTTTGCGAACGTGTCCTCCGAGCTTGTTGGCTTGATTGAGGGTGAGCCAATAACGCGAGCCATACCCTTGCGGAGCCAGTAGAAACGGATTGATTCCGCGATATTCTTTCCCCGTAATGAGGTTGGATGGCGACTCCGTTCGCCACGGTTTGCGCCACGGTGCGACGCCAGACTCCAATTGCTTGATGATTTGCTCTGTAACGATTTCGTAGACGTTCATTTAGCGCACCTCCACATCTTCGCGGGTGTACGCTGCCCAATGGGACATAACGCGAAGCTTGACGGCTTCGGCATCGTCCACGATGAACGATTCGAGAACGGAGATAACCGCGAACGGACGGTTTAACGCTTTGGCAACACGGACCGCTGCCAAATGGTGCGCGAGATTGCTCACACTCGACTGCGAATATTGGTGAAGGAAACGTGCGTCTTCGTAAAGTGTTTCAGACTTGGATTGCCACGGAAAAACAGACGGAACGACGGTAGAATGTGATGCAGTTTGCATACGAGATTACTCCTCGTGTGTGAATTAGGGCTTGTCGGCTGCTTCTAACAGTCGGCGAGCCCGCTTGCTTCTTACTTCTTGGCTGCTTTCCTTTCCTCCAGGTACTTATTAATGGCGCGGCGAATGCTTTCGCTAATTGGCACGCCAATCTCTGTTTGAATCGCTTTCAATTCCTCAATCTGACTTGGTTCGAGAAACAGAGCCGTCTTTATTTTATTCGCCTTCGGCTCTGTCTTCGCTTTGGTCTTCTTATCCATCGGAGCATCAGGTTACGATAGGTAGATGTGTATGTCTATAGTACGGTAGTACCGATTTGACTACTTACAGCTAACCGTTGCGCGTTAGCTGTGTACACATCTACCTATAAGCAACCGTAGTGCCACACGTCTGTGATTAGAAGGATTGGAGTTAGGCTGTTTGCTGGTTGGCTTCCAGGCAAACGAAGGGAAACAACTTCACATTTTGGGGAAATGAGTGCTGCGCGAAGCTGCCGAGATCAACAACGATGAGCTAACGGACCAGACATAGGGCAGAATCGAAAAGTTTTATGGTTTCGACGTGCTCCGGACGCACCGAGACGCGAATAAGTGGTTGAAACACCTGGACGATTCCGCAAGAAAGCGTTAGGGGCGGAAACTGGAGTGCGTTATCCATGTTCAGTAGATGACTGAATGCGCCGATGATCTCTTTAGTATGCATCTGGAAGAGACTATCCGCGTATCTGGTATGATATCTTGAGGTTAAAGAGGACCCAAAAGGGACTCCGAAGCCTACCTAGGGCGGAGGACGCCCGGCCTATCGTCGTCGAAAGCTGTTCGACCCGACTTTTCCCTTGATTCCGCCCCACTACGTGTACCTGATACGTACCTTAAGCGGAGCCGGACGTGTACCTCAATAAACCATGGTCAAGAGGGCGCGCGCGATCGATGTCGGCGCCCTATCCGATACAGTCGTGTCCATAGGAACTGTTTCGTCCGGGCGGCAGCCGGAAGGTGGATGCGCGGAGTTTCAGATCTTCGCCCAGATCACAAGATTGAGGCTTGCCTGAGGGGGGCGCGATTACGGCCTTTGGACGAACACTACCCGCGTGGTGATTACCTGGTTCCTGAGCACCACTCAGCCTAGTAATAGGAAACTGGGGTGATAGTCCAAGAGTTGCCTGAATCGCGTGGACGCCCACGCGGCCAATTGGATTCAGCCTAGGTAATATCGATAAAGGCACCCCATGCCCTTACCTCACTATCTCGGAAACATCCAACACCATAAACTGACTGTTAGCTCGGCCGCGAAGGTGCTGAAAAATGGGAAGAATGAAAGACCTGCTAACGGTTGACTTCGATCCGTACCCGGACGGGGAACCTGAGGAGCCAAACGATCCGTTCCCAAAGCTGCCGGTCATTTTGAAGCAATTGCCAAATTGGGTTCGCTGGAAGTTAGAAAAGGTAGACGGGAGATCTTCCAAAGTCCCGTACGTAATCGGAGTCGAGCGGAAAGCTGCTAACGATAACCCTGCTGACTGGGTCGATTTCCAGACGGCCATAAACAAGGTCACCGACATCAGCAGTACGGAGGGACTGGGATTTGTAATTAATGGTGAGGCAACGAAGCGCGGTATTGTGGGCTTTGACTTGGACGGCTGCCGGGATGTCAAAACCGGTGACCTTACTTCGTGGGCACAGAATCTGATCCGCAGTTTGGATTCCTACACGGAAATAACACCCAGTCAGACCGGCTCCCGGATCTATGCAATCGGTAAGCTGCCGGAAGGACGTCGGGTCTTTACCCTTGCTCCCTCTGCGGGTTATGGCGACAAAGTTCGCATTGAGATTTTTGACCGCGGCAGATATTTCACAGTTACGGGCCAGCGCTTGGGAGATGTCTCGGAGATCAGGGTTTGCAAGCTAACAGACGCTTATAAACTATGCCAGGAAATTAAGCAGCAGTTTCCATCAGCTTCAAATGCTAGCGAACCTGGCTATATCGGTGATTCTGATCGTAGTCCTGTCAATGTAAAGCATAGCGGCACGGTCGTGACAACGAAGCTTGAGCTGCTGCTGCACGGCGACATCAAACAAAGCAGCCCGTTCATTATCGGCGACGCACATGGTAACTCTGTTGAATACCCGTCCCACAGCGAAGCCGATATGGCCTTGGCGACCTTACTTGCAATAAATGGGAAGAACCCCGAAGCGATTGTCGAAGCTTTCCGTGAATCTTCACTCTATCGAGGCAAATTTGACCGCCAGGACTATCGCGAGAATCTGATCCGAAAAGCAACCGAATCAGCCGAAAGGTGGAAAGCCACAAATCAGAAAATCGTTCTTCAAGAAACGCAGGCGACGACTTCCGCAGTCCAAGCAGTCGACCCACACTCGGTGGAGGCAATACCGCCCTTCGATCCCTCTGTCATCAATGGCATTTATGCGAAGTTCGTTGACCTGATCACTCGGGGTACGACTCTGTGCCCACAATACGCATTCGTGATTGCAAAGACGATTGTCGGGGCGCGGATGGCGGGCAAGGTGAAGTTCAAGAATCTGGATGCCGAGCCTCGATATTACGCGGCTCTGATTGGCGAGAGCGGTACTGGAAAGGGTGAAAGTTGGCGGCGCGCGCAGAAAATACTTCAGGCGGTTGGTTTGGTCGGGGGCTGCGGCCTCAAGTTAATTAGCAGCGCCGATAGCGGTGCCGGGATCAAAGATGTATTCTTCGATCCCCCAGAAGGTCAGCCCATCCTCTGTTATGTTGATGAGATTAAGGCTCTCGGTAATAAGGCCACATCGAACCGGAATCCGGCCATCCTCGATACCATGTTTGAACTTGCGGATAGCACCTTTATTTCGCGAGTGAAAGCAAAAAAGAGCAACCGTCAGAAAGCCGAAAAGACACGAAACGATGCCAGATTCGTGATGGTGATGTGTGGTCAGAATAAAGATGTGTTTGCCGAGGCTTTCGCCGGAAGGACAGAATTAGGAATATACGACCGGATATATCCAGAATTTAATACACCGCTCGAAGCTGGCGAACTTCCAGAGGTCGACAATACAGAAGCCGTCAAGCTGATGGTGGAACTCGGTTCTCTCAACTACAACTGTATGATCGAGATGGTACCGGAAGCCGAAAACCGATTGAAGGAGTTCTGGAGGCAACAGCCAGGCGAGATTCGCAAGAAGGTTCGCTTAGAAAAACATTTCAAGACAGATGCTTTTATGTCGGCATTTGGGCGAGGCTCGACGCTCGTCGAAATGGAAGATGCGGAAATTGCGATCAGGATTTGCGGCCGACAGTTGGTAATCCGACAAGCCTGTTTTGGCGTTGAGATACCTGACCGGATTGGTTTTTACCTCGAAGCGATTAAGAGGGTCACCAATACGATGCGAGAGCAACTAGCAGCCGGGGTGCTGCCTGCCCAGGTTGCGCGGAGCCGACGCGACTACGAGAAAGTGACCAATGCATCCCGCAACAATGAAGAGCACATCTTTGCCCGGGCCTGGGAGGTTCACTCGAAGGTTCACCTGACCGACGTGGAGGTTAAGAAAGAAAACGGACACAGCTACAAGAAGTACATACCAGTGCCCGACTAGGAATGCCTGCCATCGGGCCGACTTGGGGTCAGCGACTCGGGGTCAACAAGCTGGGGTCAAGAAGGACAACGAACGCCTGACACTGGGCAGAAAATTGATTTGGGGTCAGGTCGATTGACCCCGGATGGGAGCGCAGAATCTAAAGGGCTTGCACACGATTTTCAACGACACGGGGTCATATATACATATATACATATCTTTAGTGTCCAAAAAGATGCCATGTGTCTTACTGCAGGATCTTGACCCCAGATGGCCAGGTGCCACTAAAAGGCTCGTGACGCTGATACACCCGGGGGGGTGCGCCGGATTGCGCGCCGCGCGGTGAAGGGAGATTGCTAGAGAGTTAGTTGGCCGCACATGTTCAAAGGTGTGCCCAGAATAGCGTGCGCCGTTGGCAAGGCCCTGCTGCACAAAAAGGTCCTCATTCGTGGCGCAACGCTACAGCAGGGTCAATCCGACTCGCGCGCATCGCCGGCAGCGATACTGCAACCAGCGCGACGTTTCGGGGAGCCCTGCCGACTGTGTGTACGCCGGTCTCGTCGGTGAAGCCGCCGGCCCGGCAACAACCTGAGGGCTGGGTTTACGCGGCTTTTTGCCTGTATTCGCATGAAAATCCCGCTTTCCGCCAATTGTGTCTGCCCGCTTTCTTGGCGTCAGGGTTGTAGCCTTCGCTCCGCTTACGGGGTTGTGGACCGGAGGGACTATTGATCACACCTCTCGCTGAATTCAGCCCGCTTGGCGGAGAGGGTGGGATTCGAGACACGTGAGGAACCGTGAGGAATCGAGAAAGGACCGTGCGGAACTGTACCGTAATGTACACGTTGACGTTACACGATTTCTGATTACCGTCACTCACGGCAAAATAAGTGCTTCTGGCCGCTCAACCTCACGTTTTTCAGTACACATGGACTTGTGGCAGTACACACGTTCTGACGGCTCTTTTAGTCCCGGAATATGGCTGGCGGAGAGAGTGGCAAACAAAGCCAGCCTACTGGGAGCGCTGGCGCTCGGTGCGCTGTACAAAAAAAGGAAGCAGCTTTGAGTCGGATCGCCGCTGCTTCCCGGGGTGTGTTCTATGAGTTGCTTTTTCGACGCGGGGCGAGCATGCATGGTTTCATTCCCTCCGCCGCGCCGGTAACGCCGTGCATTCGCAGCGCGTCCAAAATTTTTATGACGAAGCCTCGTTTCCGGTAGGACCGACCACCTGCTGGCGGCGGGGCATCTCCGCGCAGATTGTTCCGGCCAAGGCACACCGCAGCGCTTCAGGACCTCGGTGCGAAGTTGTCCAGATATTCCGCACACACACCACAGGTCGCGGCCCACGAACCGGATTCGACTTTGCCGTTAAAATCTCTGCCGAGCAACACGGCCGCGCCGCCGTTCAGCTTGTCGGCAATGTGTCTGCACGCGTGAGTCGCGCCTTCAAGCCGCGCACTGTATTCCGCGGGCACCTGCACAATCTGCACTCTTCTCAGCATCGCTCACCCCCGCAAGCATTTTCTGCGAATACTGTACCCGCCGCGAGCGCTGAGTTCCCATCAGTTTCCGGCCGGGTATTGGCTTTTCAGCGGCAAGAAAGAAGCCTTAGGACTGGCTCGCTGAATCGTCGCGCAACTCCGCTCGGCATAACCTTCTTGCCGCCGGTTTCCGCTGGAAAATACCTCAGCCCTCATTTCGCCTTCGATCATCTTAACGGGTGAGTTAATCGTTCCCAATTGACGAACCCGGCCTTCGTAATTATGATGCCGCCCCCGCGGGAATCGAAGGCTCTGGCTTGTCTTTGCTTGCGCGTCTTTGCGCCTTTTCGAGCGTAATTCGCGCGGGAGGTGACGCTTGGCGCGAAGTCTTCGGTTCGTCGTCGGTGTGTTTGCCGTCCTGGTTCTTCTTTCAGCAGTCGGCCGCGCGCAGGCTCAAACCGCCGCGACTCCTCCCACGCGCCGCCTGATCACTCAGGCCGTCGATCTCAGCCGCATGATCGTGCTGCAGGGCAACACGCGCCCTGAGGCGAACTCCGCGAACGATCGCGGCGCCGTCGCCGGAGATTTTCGCCTCGATCATCTGGAGCTTCAGCTTCGCTTGCCCGCGGAAAAGCAGCAGGAACTCGATCAGTTGACAAGCGACCAACAGGACCCGAAGTCGCCCAATTACCACAAATGGCTCACGCCGGCCGAATTTGCGCAACGCTTCAGCCTCGCGCCGGAAGACATCAGCGCGATCACGACTTGGCTGAAATCGGCAGGCTTTACCGTGGATGTCGTCAATCCGCAGTCGATCGTGTTTTCCGGGACCGCCGGGCAGGTGCGCAGCGCTTACCGCACCGAGATTCACAATCTCGAAGTCAGGGGCGAGAAGCACATGGCCAATATGGTCGATCCGCAAATACCCGCCGCGCTCGCTCCGGCGGTGGTTGGCATCGTTTCGCTCAACGACTTCAAGCCGCGGGCCGCCAGCCGGCCCCGCGCTGCATACACAACAGCCACGGGCCTGTTTCTCGTCGCGCCCGCGGATTTGGCCACCATCTACAATCTCAATCCGCTTTTCGCCGCCGGCTACTCGGGACAAGGCCAGACGATCGCGGTGCTGGAGCCCTCAGATGTTTACAGCACGGCCGATTGGTCGACGTTCCGGGATACCTTTCGCCTGACTTCCGCCTATCCCAGCGGCTCGCTGGCTCAAGTGCATCCATCAGGAAGCGGCGCGAACAATTGCGTTGACCCTGGCCCGACTGGCGCGGAAGTCGAAGCAACGCTGGACGCCGAATGGGCGAGCGCAGCGGCTCCCAACGCCACGATCGAAGTTGCCTCTTGCGCGGACGCGGCTACCTCAGGCCTGCTGATCGCACTGGAAAACATTGTCAACGACCCCAATCCCCCCTCCATTATCAGCATCAGCTATATCTCCTCGGAAACGCAGATGGGCGCTACGGAAAACGCCTTTGTCAATTCGGTGTATCAACAGGCCGTGTCGGAGGGCATTTCGCTCTTCGTCGGCGCGGGAGACGAGGGAGCCGCCGCTTCCGACGAGGACGCCGGCAGCGCCACCCACGGAATCGGGGTCAGTGGTCTTGCTTCTACTCCGTACGACGTAGCCGTCGGCGGCACTGATTTTGATCCCGGCAGCGGCACAGCCACTAGCAATTGGAGCGGCACAAACTCGCCGACTTACGGTTCCGCCCTGTCCTATCCACCCGAGATTCCCTGGGACGATTCCTGCGCCAATAACAAACTAGCGGTTTACGTGCTGGAGACTTATCACCTTGTCTCCTCTCAGTCTGGCCCTCTGGGCTTGTGCAATACGTCGTTTGGTGAGCAGTATTTTCTGAACACAGAAGCCGGCAGTGGCGGTCCTAGTGGTTGCGCGACAGGCGCGCCAGCCACGAGCGAAGTCGTCAGCGGCACCTGCGCGGGATATGCAAAACCCGTGTGGCAATCATTAGTGGGGAACCCCTCGGACGGCGTGCGCGACATCCCCGACGTATCGCTCTTTGCGGGAACAGGAATTTGGGGGCACTACTACGTTTTCTGTTGGTCCGACCCGGCATACTCCTCCCAAGGTTCGGCTCCCTGCACCGGCACTCCGGATACCTGGTCCGGCGGTGGAGGAACGTCGTTCGCCGCGCCGGTCATGGCTGGAATTCAATCTCTCGTTAACCAAAAGACAGAAGAACGCCAAGGCAATCCTGACGCCATCTACTACCGCCTCGCGGCGTCCGATCAAGGCCCGAACCCCTGCCTGCCGACTCCATCTCAATGCGTCTTTCATGACATTCAAAGCGGCGATATGGATGTCAATTGCACCGGCACGAACAACTGCTTCTACGGAAGTCCGGCCGCCGGCCCCAACGGCGTTCTTTCCATTTCGAGTTCCCAGGAGCTGCCTGCCTTCACGGCAAACGTCGGGTGGGACTTTGCCACGGGTATCGGAAGTGTAAACGCCTACAACCTGGCCTTCGACTGGCCTACCAGCATCGCCACAATCAGCGGCACGCCGCAGAGCGCCCCGATTCTCACGGGCTTCGCCTCGCCACTCGCCGTCGTAGTTAAGGACCCCGAAGGAAACCCCATCGAAGGCGTGACCGTCACTTTCACTGCTCCGTCGAGTGGAGCGAGCTGCACCTTTGCGGGAGGCGTGAATATGGCGGTCACCGATTCATCGGGAGTCGCCACATCAGCGACCTTTACCGCCAATCGTACCGTCGGCTCCTATGTTGTGTCAGCCAGTTCGCCGAGTATCACCGGTTCGGTCAATTTTGCTCTGACCAACACGCCGGGCACGCCGGCAACGATTACGGCTGCGACGCTTCCGGAAAGCGCCCTGGTCGGCGACTCCTTCACATCATTGGCGGCCCTCATACAAGATGCCGGCGGAAACCCAGTGAGTGGAGTCACGGTTACCTTCACCGCGCCGCCATCCAGTGGAGCGAGCGTCAACTTTGCAGGCGGAGTCCACACCGCGACTACTAATTCCTCGGGCTACGCCGTCAGTCCGGCGGCAACGGCAAATAACACAGCGGGGGTTTACACAGTCCTAGCCAATGCCGCTGGGCTGACCCAAACCGCCAGCTTTGTTTTGTCCAACACCGCCACCGCGCCCGCAGCAATTACAGCGATCAGCGGCGGTCCGCAAAGCGCAAGGATCTTCAGCGCATTTGGCGCCCCGTTTGTAGCCAGAGTAACCGATGTCAGCGGCAACCCGGTAAGCGGCGCGATCGTTCAGTTTTATGCGACGACATCCCCGCTCGATTCACCTTTCGGGACGTTTCCGAACGGCCTTGCTCAAGACAACGAGTTCGTGGACTCCAACGGCGTAGCAACCTCGAAGACGCTTACCGCGAGCGGTGTCGCAGGCTCATACTTCGTCTCTGCGTTTGCCGCTATCTATGACAACCCGAGCGGAGGATACGGCCCCGGAATTGTCTTCTCGGTAACGAATATCCCTGGACCCCCGGCGCGGATCACTGCCGGCAACGCGCACAGCTTTCCGGTGAGCACTCTGCTCGGCATCGCCTTTCCTGCTGTTCCCATCGTGAACGTCGCGGACGCTGGAGGAAACCCGCTCGGCGGCATTCCGGTGACCTTCAGCGCACCCGCCACTGGCGCAAGCGCGACCTGCGGCGGCAAGTCCACATGCATCATCGCTACGGACGCGAACGGAGAGGCACTATCGCCGGTCTTGATGCCCAACTCCACTACCGGCAGCTATAACCTGACCGCAAGCGTTGCGGGACTCGCGCCGCTCAGTTTTTCTCTGACGAACGTCGACTATACCCTGGCCATGCACACTCCGGGCACCGTGCAGATCACTCCCGGAACGGCCGCAACCGTCGATTTGGATATGGCAACGATCCCGGCAAACACTCCCATGCCGGGTACCGCTTTCTTATCCTGTCTCCTTCCGGAAACCTTTGTGAAACCCTATTGCGCGTTCACCAGCGCTGGCGGCTTGCAAGGCTTATATCAGGGGTATACGAAGGCATCCATCACCCTCGTCATTTTGACCGGCGGGGTCGTGTCTAGTTCCACTTCTCCTCTTCCTGTAGGACAACCCGACGCTGTTCAACCGCTGCCTGGGTGGACCTATCTCTCTATATTGCTTTCTATGGCCGTGCTGGGACTTCTTACCGCAGTTGGGCAAAGTGTCCGTTTCCGAAGAATACAGGTGTCTGCGATGCTGGCCTTGCTGGTGATTGCAGCCACGGGTTTGCTGAGTTGTACAGGCGGCTCCGGCACGACCTCGTCGACGCCGGGTTCATCGACATCTGTTGCCTCGACTCCGACGTCACCGAACTCGCCGTCATCGCCGAACTCGCCGTCGTCGCCGAGTTCGCCTTCTTCGGCCACTCCGCCCGGACCCGCGACCGTAACCGTCACGGCTACGGTTCCCTTGCCTTTGGGCGGCAGCGTTTCTAAGTCAATCACGATTCCGGTCAACGTGAACTGAACGCGATTAAGTCCTGCGGAGAATGCCTCCGCAGGGCCGGCCCGAAAGCAAAGAAATTCACGTACTCGCCAAACCTCACGTGAGTCCCGGCCGTAAGCCCTCAGCACTTGACCGTCGAACTTTGAAACCGTCAAACATCTTTCGCGTATTTTTCGGGTTGGTGTCGCTGTGAGAGACGCGCCCCCTGGTGCCTGGGGCACTGCGCGACGAGTTTGTCAGGGTCACAATCCGGGTTGTTTCATGGATCGCGTAAGTGCGCGTGTCCAGCAGGGCGTGAGCGTGCAGGAGTCGCAGCCCTGGCTATCGCACCCGCAACGGTCGCCGGGCTCGCGCTCATAAGATGTGGATGCTCACAGGCCGCGTGGGCCATTGAAATTGCTGCGGCCATCATCTTTTCGTTGTGGATTGTGGCGAGACGAAGCTAATTCACAAGATTTCGAGAAGGCAGGACACATTGGCCGTTGAGCGGATTGGGCGAGTTGGCGATAGCTTTCCCGCCACAAGGTCCGGAGTCATTTTTGGTGCTGCTGGTTGGCAGTTCTGGTTCGCCGCCTTTCATTTCATTTGGGAATAATCCAAGCGTCACCAAGTATGCCGCAGGATTGCACGTATGACAAGTACAGCATTACAACAGCGGCAAATCGTAAACTTAGAAGAATGCGAAAAGCAGCCTGCGGCCAAGCCTGTGTTTTCATTTCTCCTCAGTTTTACCACGGTCCGAGGAGCGCCAATCCAAGGAAAAGAGCCACGGCACCCAAAAACCTTATAATGATTACCAGTCGTGCTCAAGGTGGGCGTTACTGCCTGGATCGTTATGGTTTGCATCATCGGCTTTCCTGCTCGGTCGATCTGCTTCGATGAGCGATCCGCAGGGCAAGCGCACTCGGTAGAAAGGATAGGACGGCAATTATCAGCACGATTCCCACGAATGCACCCGGAAGTGCGAAGGAAGTTCCGAATAGGTCCTCGGTCGAGCCGCCGATGATTTCGCCGAGAGTGAGCCCTACGATCAGAGGCACCGGACTAAAGACTCCGAATGTGATGCCGGCAGCCCGGGCCTCGCGACGACCGTAGTGAATCCGCAGTTTTCGAAAGACCCACCATCCCCCCAATGCAGCGGGTGCCAGGATCATGAGCGCCAGCGTGATTACCTCAGCGGGCGAAGGCACGCGGGGTGGCGGTGCAAGCGGCGCGCCGGGCGGAAGCAGGACCTTGAACGAGATCAGGGTTAACAGAAAGGAAGCTGTTGTAAATATGAGCGCCCCCTGAGCGATAGCCACTAACAATCTAAGAGCGTCGCGCATCATGGTTTACCTATGTTCGGAGAGCAAACCGCGAAGTCATAGAAATGATCTGCCAAGTATATCCCTAACTGAACTGGGTTGGGTTTCTGGGCGTATTGATTGAGTAGCATCTCCCGCACACAACGACCCCAACCACCGTTCGGCGTGTAGGATTCGCAAATCCTAAACGCGATAGCTCCTGCGCCCGTTCCATCCAAGTACGGCGAACAAGCAAGCGGGCCAGAGTGTATACCTTTTATTCCTCGACCGATCATCGGGTGTGCTTGAGCAACCAAATCCGCTTGTTGGGTCTGGAGCATACCTAAAAGCTCGATTACCCATACCTGAATCGTGTATGGCGATACCGGCAACGCATTTGGATTTGACTGCAATCCCATCGCGCACGGCCCGAACTCGCAGCCAGGATTGCCGGGCATCAAAAGACCCGGTAATGAGTACGGAATCCCTAACCCATTCGGAATCCCATTCGTTTCGCCGCCAAACGGATCGTCCGAGGTCAACGTGCCGTTGGGTGGATTGGGCGAAGTGCCAACATCCGGCGGTGTGTAAATTGGGGGTTGAGGGCCTCTGCCGCCTCCACCGCCTCCGCCGCCACAGTCAACAAATTCACAGGGGTCGAAGCAGAAATCGCAGCCGCCGCAAGTGGGGTCGTCGCCGCAATCGCCGCCACCGATATCCAACCCCAAAGGATCGGTCAGGCTCGTCGGATTGTTGCGGACGTAGGCGTAGAGATTAAGCGACTGAGGATCGTTCAAGTTGCCGAGGAAAATCCCGGTCGGATCAGGAGACATAAACCGGCCGAACTGAGAAGAGTAGCGCCTCGCTGGGAAGTAATCGAGGTTACTCTCACCATCCCTCTGCTGGCCCGTGAAGTGAAGCGGACTGGCGTCGGTGCAGCTTCCAGTTGTGGATTGCCCATCGCCGAACGGCAGGTTCGTGATCGCCTCGCAATCGGCGTCGCTCATATTGCTTCGGGCACGCTCGGTGCCGAGCCAGTCTGCATGGTCGAAGTACGTCGTTCCGTTGTTGTAGGTCGCCAGATGTTGGCCGTTTGCGAAAATCTCCCCTCGATTCCAGGAACCGCTGGAATTCAGTTCGGCCACGATATTTCCGCCGAGGTCGTAAAGGTATTCGGCCTGTGTCCCAGCTGTTTTCTGAACGCGCCGGCCTTCCGCGTCGTAGACGTAGCTTGCCGTGTTTCCGCCATCCACGGAGATAAGGCGGTTCTCGGCATCGTAGGCATAAGTATGCAAGCCATCGCCAAGCAGATTGCCCGCTGCGTCGTAGGAATAGCCGTCCATGCGGTTATTGTGGCCGGCATAGCTCAGGGTCAAATTTCCACCACATGAGCCGGCGGTGGCCGTTTGGCTTGTCCGGTTTCCCAGTGGATCGTACCCGTAAGAGCAGGCGTTTTGATTGTTATTCTGATTCGACGTGCTGAGCCGGTTGAGATAGTCATATGTGAACACCCAATTACCGTTGACGCTGTCATTGGCGGAAGTCACATTGCTATTTCCCGTCCCGTACCCCAGGCTGAAGCTATATAGCGTCCCTGGCGCTCCAGTTCCGCCCGTGAGATTCGATCCGGAAGGGCTCGTTGTAAACGACGGCGGATTGAACAAGCCGGGGTTATCGCTCTGCGACGAAGCTGAGAGCGAGTAATTCGTTGACGCTCCGTTCGTGGTACTGGTTATTGTGATCACGTTTCCGCTGGCACTCGCCGAGACGATTCCCAGTCCAGATATTGAGCTTGCGAGTTGGGAAGCAACCGATGATGATGTGCTGCCATTTCCGTATGAAACGGAAGCGGTCTGGCTGTTTATTGTAGCGGAGACCGTGCCGGAATCGTATGTGGTAACACTGGGGACCGTGTAATAAACTGTGATCTGGACGGAATTGACTTCTCCGTAGACCCAATCACCGGATGACCCAGTACCACTCCAGGCCTGTATGCGCAGACCAAAATTACTTGCATTTACGTCATTTCCAGAAAGGGAGAGGCCCCAAGTATCAGTGGGGCTGCCATAATAATTGTCCGATGGATTAGTGTTGGCATTATTCCACGCGGTGCAGTAGGGAGAGCAAGCGTAGTTATTCCCCTGAGCAACTCCACCTTGGATCAACTGGATTACAGCGACGCCCATGACGCTGTCATCATTGTTATTACCGTCTTGAGAATCGGCGTTTACGTCGACATAAACTCCGTTAATCGTCGCATTAGCAGGGATGTTGAAGCCTAAGTTCGTCACATCGAGATAATCTGTATTTACATCGACAGAATAGGTACTTGCGCTCGATGCATAACTTCCAATTATCTCCCAGCCCAAACTACCTCCCCCGTCATCTGCAAACGTGTTTGCGGGATTCGCCCCTTGTGAACTCGAATAGCCATTTTGGGTGGAAGATTGGTCCGATCCATTTATCGGATTTATAGTTACCGTCCCCTTGCCGGGCGTGCCTGTGGATTCGCTGCTGACTGTAGCCGTTAGTGGCCAGCCCCGAGGTGCGTAGCCAAAAGATTCCACCGCTCCGTTTCCGAGAGTTGCCAAGGACATTTCACCAAGGGCGTTGTAGTGCACGTTTGAAAATAGCGTGCCTGGATGGTTTGAATCCGAGAGGCTGCTTGTGACTGATGTCAATCGGCCCGCGCCGTTGAAGGGCTGGGTAAGAGTCACTCCAGCACCATTTGTGTACGAAGTCATATCGCCGAGTAAATCGTACCCGTAGTTCAGCGCCGAGTACGAGGTCGTCCCGCAGTTTTGATAGGCTACGGTGCATTGCGTGTTCAATTTCACGCGGCCCATCGGATCGTAGCTCGACCATTGGTCCGTAACGATCGAGGATTGGGTAACCGGCCAAGCGCAGGTGTCCGTTTCTGCTTCAACCAAATGCCCAAAGGGGTTGCTGATGCTGAGTCCAGACGGCAGAGATCCCAATATGCCGCTGGTGCTGTCGTAACGGAATCGCTGGCATCCTGTGGAGGAGCCCACGTCCGTAAGCCGATGGAGAGCATCATATTTCCAGTTAATGCAGTGCCCGTCAGCGTCGATAGTCTTCACAACGTCGCCGTTTGAGGTGTACGCACCAAGGCCGCACATACTCGAATCGGAATCCCAGGTGTAAGTCGCCGTCCCGCTTTCTGGGTCGGACTTAGATGTCAGGCGAGAAGCCATGTCATAAACGTAACTGCGTGTTTGGCCTCCCAGCGCCGCCAACACGCCCGTCAGATTGTTGTTCAGATCATACGAATAACAGGTATTCGCGGTGAGGCTGTTGCTGGTAGCGGTCGGTTCGTCGGCTTCGATGATCCTGCCAAAGGCATCAATCCAGGATTGCAGCTTGTTGCCAGCCTCATCTATCGTGAGTATCGGATAGCCAACACCATACGTTGATGCAGCGCACAATTGCGATCCCAGACCTCCCGGCGAGGTAACCGCCGTTCCGTAATAGATCGATGAAACGTGGCCGTCAGCGTGTGTTATTTGGGTGACGCGATCCAAGCCGTCATATCCGGAATTTTTTTCGAAGCCATAGGTTGGATCGGATGTGCTGCGATAGGGATTGCTGACCTTCAGAACGCGTCCATTCAAATCGTAAACGGTGCTGACCGTTGTTGGACCATCTGGATCGCTAGTTGTCACGCTACTTGTCACGCGGCCTAAGCCGTCTGTGTTATTTATGGTGACGAGATTCTGGGACGAAGTGATCTTTTGGGTCGCCGTGCTCCCGGTAAACGTACTTCCGCTGTAGTTATACGTGAGTCCTGTCTGCCCGCCATCGGGATACCCGGCAGTCAGAGGCCGACCCATATTGTCATAGCTGAAGCTAGTTGACTGAGTATTGGGGTCCGCAATCGACGTTAGCAAGCCGGTGTTGCAATCGAATCCAAGCTGAATAGGGTTGGCTAAAAGAGGTACCGTAATTCCGGTCGGGTAACCGTTGGCGCAACCGTAGTTGAGCGTAGTCTGAGCGCCGTTCGGATCGGTGGAGGTTAGCGGTTGTCCAGTCATATCATAGGTCGCCGAGGAATTCAGGTAAGTCGAGCCGCCCACCAGTTGCCGAACAAGAGTGACGTTCCCGCGAGTTATATAATTTGTTCCGTAGTTGTCGTCGTGACCTGGCAGGCCGGTCATAGAGCCGGGGCTCGCGGGAGTGCCGCAATATGTAGGACTGCTGTCGTAACAATATAAAGTCTGTGCCCCGCCGCTGATGGTCACGCTGGTGGGCCGATCCAGGATATTTGCGGCGACGTAGCCGGGATTGGAATCACTCACATATCCGATGGCTGTCGTGCGGTCTGGCGCGTTTGCCGTAGAACTACCGAAGTTCCACTCTTGAATCTGTGTCACTTCGTTGTAAATTCCCTGATTAGTCTGACCACTGTGATCCCACGAATACTTAGTCGTGGCGTAGACGATGTTTCCGGCAGGAGCCAGCAAGCCCGTCGTGGTAGCGATGAGATGTGCGTTGGTTGACGGCGCGGCGGTAGTCGTTCCGTACGGGCAATTGGGATAAAGCCCGTTACCGGTCATCGGCATAAAACTAAAACATTGAATAATACTTGAGATGGGAGGTCCAGAGGAACCGTTGTAGTGAAATTCCCCGAAGGGCCACGGACCGCCGTTCAGAAGGAATTCGTAAATTATCAGGTCCCCGCTCGGCTTCGTGACTGTAAATCGTTGCTGGCAACCCACCTGGTTTGAAGAGCAGACGTCTTCCATCTGCGTGGCGTACATCCACGGGCCGTCCGGTGTCGTCCGCCCGCTTATCCCTCGCGCCGTATTTTGGTATGCGTCAATAAAATTAGCGAACGAATAGCTAATTTGACCTCCGGTGGGCAGCGTCATTGAACTAAGCAGACCGTAAGATCCAGGTGAAGTTCCATAATCGTAATTGAACAAGTATTTTGTACCGTCCGGTAAATCGATTTCGCTGATGACCCAGATCGTGCCGGCATATTCGGAGATGCCTGACTGCCCGAAATTTGTGCTTACATTGATTTGCTCCAGATTCACAGTGTATGTGCTCGTACCACCTTGGGAATTGGGAATCGAAAAGGTGTAGACAGTACCGGAGCTGTTGGTTTGTTGAGTGAGCACGCTGCGCCCCAACGTATCGACGTAGGTCGCCGTACTCGTATACCCGCCATCACCGTAGGTGTATGTAATGGGGAGTGTGTAATTTCCATTCGGGTCTTCCGTTGCATAAGGGCCACCAGGACAGTTGTACATGTAATTACAACTATAGATTTTCGTCCCGTCCGGGGCATAGACCGTGGCAGTCGTAAAATTGGTGATGGAAATGAAAAATCCGCTTCCGTCTGACGCATAACCGCTGGCGTTCGGTATGCCGTTGCCCGAGTAACCGCAATCGGCTGGATCAATTGGTCCCAGAGTTGTCACGGCGTTCCCGGAACTGTCTTGGAAGGAATGCTGGGTTCCGTCGGGAGCAACCCAAATCCAGGGTGAATAGGTAGCCCAATAATAATTGTCAGTTTGGGAACAATAGCCCGAATCAGTCTCGCCGTACGAAAAAAAACCTGCGTCCCTAGAGGTCACAATGCGCCAGCCTCCGAACGAACCATCATTAATAGTGGAAGCAACGTTAGTTGGTTGCCATGTACCGCTGGCAGGAGACCAGATGGCACTGTCATACATCAGCACGATTTTATCTGGAGCACCGGCGCGTTGCGGAAACGATCCTAAAGGAATCTCTAGATGAAGATTCCCATTCGCTGCGTTAATGAACCCATTTTCAACGGGGAGCTTGGTTGTAAATGTAGGAACTCCGATGTTCTGAAGGTAGCTCTGCGCACTCAACTGCATCGCGCCCGCTCCTAGAAGCGAGGCCAACGCGAAAACTCCACAACCTCGATGAACGATCTGCCATGGCCTGCGCATTGAGTTTCTCCTTTCCCAGTCACCGTTATTGCAGTACGAAGGCGGAATCTTGCAGACCTGAATTAAACGTCATCTGGCTGAGTTGGACGGTCCATGTGGATGTGCCGCCCAATTCCTCTGTGATTGCGAAAGGCACGAGGACACCAGAAACAGCTTGGTAATTGGAATAGTGAATTTGGTGGACGGTGTTCTTGGGCACTAAATCTTGGGTCATCACGATTTGGAATGTCGTTGTGTCGATGAAAAATTCCCGGGTGTGATATTGGCTCATCGGATCAGGGCGACTCGCCGAACGCTGAACTTGAATATGTAAGACGGAATGACCATCAACCCGCGTCACCCCCTTGTAGGAGATGCCGAAGTTGCGATCTGCCAAGACGTTCGTTAGCTGACGATTCGGAAAGGCAATACTGCTTGGGAATAACGGAGTTTGATGAGGGAAAGCATCGCTGGTCGGAACCTTCCGATTCGTAGCCGCGACCGAAAGCGTCCCGTCCTCATTCCTTTGAGCCGCTACGCCGTCATGAATAGCCCAAGAACGAACGCCAGTTGGCAGGGTTGCGTCGAGCCTAATAGCGATAGAACCTAGCCCCTTGATACTCACCGTACCTTGCACATCCGAATGGCCGTGGTAAGTGATATTTCCCGAGCCGGTGTAGTCCGCTACCGCCTTGAGGGCCTGCGACCCGCCAGCGGCACTGAGGGCCTGGTTGAAGACACTGACGGCTTGGGGGTCTTGCGTTGCCGCAGTAGCTGCGTTGGATTGAACCTGGGCAAAGAGCACGCTGGGCAGCAGGAAAGCAACGAATGGCAGCAATCGCAGAATGCGCATACACCCTCCTTGAAGCTTCACCATCTTGTGCTGGCCGCAAACGAATTCGTGCGTGTGAAGAATCTGGGCGCTGTCCGCTGCTCACTCCAGTTCTTCGGTTCCAAAAAATCCGGGAACACAACCCTGTAAGCGCAGCCGTCGCGGTGCTCCAGAAGAAACGCGATCTCCGCGTTGCCTATCGCTTGGCTCCCGTTGAGTAACCGGATGTCGGAGCACAAACCCAAGGCTTTGCACGTGGTCTGCTGAGCAATGAGCTTCAGCCCGCTCTCGATAGCGCGGGCCGTCGCATCGGCCAGGCGGCCGTCGCGTTCGGCAAGGGCAAGCAGCTGGATTTTGCCTTGGTCATTCAGGGTCATCGCAAAGGGCAGGAGTTTGCTCGTCGTCTCGAAAGAAAGCCTTGCTGAGCGGATCATCGCGTCCAGCAGTTGCCGCAGTTCTTTGTGATCTAGCAGCGGCGAGGGCTGCCCGGAAGGAAAGTAATGACGAGCCGTAGATTTCGAGAAGACGCTCATCTTCCCTCCAGAATCGCTTCAATACATCGAGCCGTAGCTAAAAGAGACGAAGGGCCGACTACAGGGCCGAGGGACCAAAAAAAAAGGCCGGCCATCGCGTCAGGGTCAAGGGCAGGTCTGACCAAGACGAGGCGTTAGGACTTTAGACTCCTGGGCGCAGGACTCTAGTCATGTCAGAGATACGTAGCAATACGGTAAATACTGGAGCGGTGTGGAAAAATCTCTTACCTTGGATGATCCGTTCCGAAATGGGAAGCACTGTCGAAGCATCAGCGAGACGCAGTGGAACTGCCATGCGGAAATCGCCTATCGAAGAAGCTGCGCCAAACTGTCGCCAGATAAGAGTATTAATTGACAGAACACAGCGGGGGAAACCGCAGCGGCTGCCAGTGCGGCCCGGGTAAAGTACAGTTGAACTCGAAAGCGAGAAAAGGAGCTATCCGGGAACGTGCAGCATTCGACCTTAGTTGCAATAGGCGTCCGATGGATGAGCAGGCAGTGCTCCGTGGTGCTGTACGAATTTGCCACAGCAGCAGATGAGAACCCCGACGTGATTGGTTGGGGCGCTGGGGCAGGTTCTGTTCTCATTGAATGCAAGCTGACCCGTTCAGATTTCCTGAGGGATGCAGAGAAGGGTGTCCGGAAGAACCCGCGTGCAGGAATGGGCCAACGCCGTTTTTATCTGTGTCCACCCGATTTGATCCAAGTGAAGGAGCTTCCTCCCAAGTGGGGATTGCTGTGGGCTACCAAGGGCCACGTAACCATAAAGCGTCAGGCTCGCGGACATTCAGAGAGAAACTTGGCGGCTGAAGTCCAATTTCTCAGTTTGATGCTCCGCCGAGCACAAATTCGGATCGGTACGCGACCGCTTTCGGAATGGCTGAGAGGCGAGAATCGGTTCGAGGCAAAGCGCGGCATCTCGCCTACGAGCAATCTCAAGCTGGCTAAATTCGCCGCGTGTGCCGACACGTAGCGCCATTGACCGTAGCTGCTCTCGGAGCTGACCATCATGCCCAACGGGTAGAATTCGGCTTCGTTGACACAATTCTTACCCGAGCGTAGACTGCCTGCCACTTTTTTAAGTTTCACCGGCCCGGAGGTGCATCGTGAACGCTACCGACGTGCAACGATACAAACGTTTGCTGCTTGCTAAACGCGACGAGTTGACTACGAGGCGCAATACGGCTGGCTCACCGGCACCCGGAGCTAACTTGCAGGGAGATTCAGGCGATCAAGCAAGCGCCGACGCCGAAGCAGACCTGCACATTCGGCTGCGTCAAAGCGACATTCATCTGTTGCGTGCAATCGACGCTGCGCTCAGACGGATAACTCAAGACCGGTTCGGCGTATGTGAAGAGTGCGGCTCTCCGATTTCGAAGGCGCGCTTGGAAGCTCTACCTTGGACGCCTCTGTGCCGCGACTGCATGGAGCAGGAACAGCCAGCCGCCTAACGAATGAGTGTGACGCATCCTCAGCCTTGAGATCGCGAACGGCATTATGGTTTTCAAAACTGACCAGACAAACCCGCGGCCTCTGCGCTCCTTAAAGCCATCAACCATCTCCGCCCGCCCACGCCTTTGAGTGCACTCGGGGTTAAGAATCTTGAACCACCCAGCCGGTCCCATGACGCCGTATGTGTCGCACGCTTGTGTTTGGCAATGACACCCTCACAGTCGCGTCGGCAAACGGCCTCAAAGGACTTCATTCAGTAGCGCTTTAAGTGGCAGAACACTTGCCTTGCAAGCACAGTCAGCCGTTACAACACTTCCATTCACTCACATCATTTTTCAATATTTACAATAACTTGGGGAATCTGCTTTTCGCTCAAAGCTAACCCCAACAGGCTCAAAACAACCCGTTCGTGCACACTTCGTGCACAGTCAGGGTCGACACAAAATCACTAGAGTGAACCCCTCCCGAGACAAAACTGAGTATCACGCTATCAGTCGGACGAATCTTCTGCCGCCTGACGGACCCTCCCGCGCCAGGCTTTTCGGCTGGCGCGGGTTTTTCTTTTTCCATCCGCTATTCGCTGCGGTATTTTATTTGCCGAGTGCCCTATCGGCGGTAGGTTCATGAGCCCACAAGATCACCTGAGGCTAACAAGGGAAGAGCTTCACAACCTCGTCTGGGCCAAACCCATGACCGAAGTTGCGAAAGACTTCCAGATATCGGACCGAGCCATGGCAAAGATATGTGCCCGAAAACAGGTCCCCGTCCCGCCGCGTGGTCATTGGGCCAAGAAAAGCGCCGGCAAGGATGTTCCCAAACCGTCGCTTCCCGAGTTTGTCACGAAAGCCCCGAAAGAACAAAAAGCCGAAGCAAAGCCGCAGCAGCAACCGCCAAAGAACCCTAAGGTGGGTGGCGTGTTTGAAGAAAGAAATCAGAAGATAAGGAAGTCGCTTAAGGAATTCCGCAATGTCTTATCGGAAGCGGTTGACTACACCGCACGCATAGAGAGTTGGAACTGCGATTACAGCTTTGGCCTAAATTATTCCTATAATCCGCTGCGTCGCGATAATGATGTGTCTTTCCTTTACGAGTCGCCGTTGAGCGAATATCGGGATCTCGTCTTGAAAGGCGCTATTCTTGAACCTAGGCGGCTGAAAGAGCGGAAATTTGAGGCTCGCTTCACGCGCCGGCCCCACCTTAATCAAAAAACTGTTGAAGAGGATCTACATCGTTACGAGGAAGCGCCGCCACAATTCATCGGAGGCTTCTACAACCAGGGCAAATGCATAATGGCCTACGTTCCTATTCCCGAAGATGCTTTTGCTCTCGTACTTCGAAACGCGATGGCCAACAAGATCAAATTTATGACGCTCCGGGGCGAGAAGTTGCGATACGGGCAGGGGCACATTTACGGTTATTCCCTGCAGGAAGAGCATAACGAGGAACAGCCTTAGCTTTCTCGAAAGGGACATTTCATCGTTTCCAGCGCCTTTGAAGTGGGCGCGCGACGTGGAGCCGTGAGCCACATTGTCATCATGCGGCCTAGCCGTATTTAGTTAGAAGTGTGCATCGCGAAACTGTCTCGCTTTAGGGGGTCAGTCCAAGCGGTAGACCCCCAAAAAGCCAGTTAATGGGATGGTCCGCCGCCGAGACTCTCGGTTCGTGTCGTGCCAAGACGCGTGGACTAAAAGCTCGGTTTAAGGAGTATCCTGGGTTTGCTGGCGGCAACAAAGATGGCAAAAGGTCGATCCAACGCCTTCGGAACCTGATTTCGGAAATGGTCTTTCGAGACCGTCCAGTTTATAGGGGCGAAGGCGAGCGGATGTCCATCATGGCCCGGAGTCTTTGACTCCACTAAAGGCCGAATACATTAGCGCCGACCAACTGTCATCTTCGTTTTCCGCTTGCAACTCTGCGGCGGACCATACATTCCGAAAAGGCGGGTGGTCTCAAGGGGTCGACGCAACAAATGCCAAAACGCGCCAATCGAGGCTCAGATTTGAGCCACCTCCCCCGATGCGCGGGATGTTGCCGGGGATGAGGCTCAGAATGGCGTGGATACCGGCATAGCCTGCCGCCAGGCCTAGAACCCCGCCGGCAAACGAGAGCATCACGCTTTCCGTAAGGAGTTGCCGGGCAATCCGCCCGCGTCCGGCACCCAACGCTCCGCGAATCGCAATTTCTCGTTTGCGGGTCGTCGCCCGCGCCAATACCAAATTGGCAACATTCGCGCAGGCGATCAGCAGCACCAGGCCGACGGCGCCCAAAAGCATCAGAAGTGAATTCTGCACCCCGCCCACGATTGCGTCCTGCCAACCCTGTACGCCGAATCCTGTGTCCGGGGAGAAATCGTCCGGCCACCTGCGGCCGTACTCCTGATAAGAAGCTTGTAAGCGCGCATTCGCGTCCGCTATGGTGACCCCCGGTTTCAAGCGCCCGGCGACGTTGAAGTAATGTCCATGACTGGAACTGTAGGGGTCTAGCTGGAAGGGAATGTATACGTCCGGCGGCTCGTAGGTCTCGATGTCGCCGGATAGCGACGATCGTTCGGCGATCTGACCATTCTGGAAATAGGGGCCCAACACGCCGATGATTTCATAGCGTTCGCCGTTCAGGCTTATGCGCCTGCCAATCACCTGGGGATCGCCACCGAAGTTCCGTTGCCAGAAGCCGTAGGCGAGCACCAATCTTTTGGGCGCGTTTGGCAGATCGTCCGCCGCCGTGAATGTCCGGCCATTGAGCGCATTCACGCCGCACAGCTGGAAGAAGTCAGCGCTGACGTCCATCGTAGAAATCTGCTCTGGAAAGGATTCGCCAGTCAAATTGGCAACACTGAAGTCGTATGCGGAAACATCCTCGAACGCTTGGGTCTGTTGCCGCCACCAATTGAATCCCGTGGGTGATGCGCTGCCAGTGCGGCCCCCTTTATACTTGTTCTGAAACATCACGATCCGCTCGGGATCGGGATAGGGGAACGACTTCACTAGAACCGTGTTGGCCACCGAGAACATCGCGGTGTTCATTCCGATGCCGAGGGCCAATGTGAGCACCGCTACGGCGGTGAAGCCGGGGTTTTTGCGCAGCATCCTCAGGCCATGACGCATCCTGCATTAAAGTTTCGACTGCAGGTAGGGTGCGCCGGTCTCGGTAGCTTTCTTTTGTTTGTTCTACACCTCCAAGCGTGAGCGCGGCCTTTCGGCGTGCTTCGTCGGCCGCCACGCCGGAGCGAACCAGATCAGCCACGTGCATCTGAAGATGACGTTCCAGCTCTTCGGCTAGTTCTAGATCGCATCGCTCTTTTTGGAAGAGCGCAACAAAACGCCAAATCCATGATCGAAGAGTTCGCATGAGTACTTGTTACCGAGCCGATTTCTTTTCATCAGCTCGCGATTGCTAATTGTTATGCAGTGCCTGCATCCGCCTGGCCGTTAATTATCCAGCCATCGGCCAACTGAATAATGCGATTGCCGTAGGCAGCCCAAGCGTCGTTGTGTGTGACCTGAATGATGGTCGTGCCTTCCTCATTCAACTTTTTCAGCAGGTCCATAATCATCTTTCCCTGACTTGAATGGAGACTCCCGGTTGGCTCATCGGCGAGGATCAGTTTCGGCCGGCCGACGATTGCGCGCGCTACTGCGACGAGCTGCTGCTGCCCTCCCGAAAGCTGATGTGGATAGAGCGACTTCTTGGCGACAATCTGAAATCGGTCAAGGACGTCCGCTACCGTTCCTTGACGTTCGGTCTTTCGAATATTGCGATAGGAAAGCGGTAGATCGAGGTTTTCGGCCACGGTTAGATCATCGAGGAGGTGATATTGCTGGAAAACGAAGCCGATGTATTCCTTGTGCAGCTCGACACGGTGCCGATTGTCGAGCTTATGTACGGCGTGATCGTAAAGGTAGTATCCGCCATTCCAAGCGCCGTCGAGCATGCCAATGATCCCGAGCAGCGTAGATTTACCGGCTCCGGAGGGGCCCATGATCGTGATGAACTCGCCTTCGCGGACTTCGAGGTTGATGCGACGCAGCACCCAAGTTTTCTCAGCGCCGGATTCATAGAACTTTTCGACGTTACTTAGTCTGATCATTTCCCTACTTATAATGGCGGTCATTCGTAGCGCAGCGCCACCATGGGATCGACTTTGGTCGCTCGCCTAGCCGGGATATAACACGCCGAAACCGCCAACACGGTCAGCACGAGTGACACGGCAACAAAGGTCACCGGATCGTTTGTCCCGACTCCATACAGTAGGCGCGAGAAGCTCGACAGCAGGCGGGTCAGAACTAGGGCGGCAGCTGCGCCGGTAGCGAGGCCAGCAAGCGTCAGCCGAAGGCCCTCGCTGATTACCATCCCAAATATTTCCCGCCTCTGCGCACCGATCGCCATACGAATTCCAATCTCGTGTACGCGCTGCGCCACCGAATAGGAAATAAGGCCATAGATTCCAACAGACGCCAGAAGTAACGCCAGACCTGCAAACGTTCCCAACAAGATCATAGGAAATCGCTGTGATGACATCGACTCCGAAACAATCTCCTGCATCGTGTGGACCTTATAAACTGGCTGCTCGCTGCCCACTCCGTAAACTGCTGTTTTGATCGCGGGCATAATGCTTGCAGCGTCGAGCGGTGTGCGAACCACTACAGTCGCATCAGGATAATTTATAGGTACCCATTCGTCCGGATCTTGGAAAAAAGGAAAGTAAACCTGATTCTGGACATGGGTGGCGGGATCGCTCAGCTCCCAGTCCCGCACGTGGCCCGCGACGCCAACAATCTTACAGGGGCCGACAGGTGCGAAGCCGAAAGATAGTGTTTGACCTATAGGGTCGTTGTCTTTGAAATAGATTTGAGCGAAAACGCTGTCGATGACTACGACGCAAGGGGACTTTGTGGTGTCTTGCGGGGTGAAAAAGCGACCTCGAAGGAGCGGAATTCCCATTGTTCGCAGATAATCCGAACCGGTTAGAAATGCTACGAGCCGCGGGGCACCCTGAAGCGACAGAGGTCTCTGTGAGCCAATCCAGAAGGGCATAGTCCCGCCCTGACGAGTTAGGGGAACCTCATCCGTAAACTCCGCTGCCTCCACGCCGGGAATGTGCCGAATGCGCTCGATCAACTGCTGATAAGCAATTCGAGTGCTCGAAGCTGTCTTCGTCAGAGTACCTGCACCACCCACCTTAAACGTGATCATCTGGTGTGTCTCGAAGCCAGGATTTAGATCCCACAAATGGCGGATCGTGCGGAGCAGCATACCTGCCCCTACTAGCAGCACCAATGTCAAAGCTAATTGGACAATTACGAGACTGCTTTGAGCGCGATGACGGCTACTTGCGAAGCCGTAGCCTCCTTCCTTGAGGGAGACTTGCGGATCGAACCTCAAACCCTTGAGCGCGGGTACGAGACCAAACAGAATCCCAACCGCTAACGAAACGCCGAGCGTAAACAAGAGGACGGGAAGGTTGAGTCCAATGTTCTCGGTCCGCGGCAAGTCTCGCGGCACGGCCGCTAGCACCAGACCGAGTGCCAACTTCGCGAGCACCACCGCTAAACCGGCGCCAAAAAGCGAAAGAAGCACGCCTTCAGTAAGCACTTGCCGCGCGACGCGTGAACGGCTCGCTCCAAGCGCCGCGCGAATGGCAAACTCGCGCTTGCGCACTGCGGACCGCGCTAGCAAAAGATTGGCGACATTCGAAGAGGCAATCAGCAGGACCAAACCGACGGCTCCCAACAACAGAAGAAGGGTTCCGCTAGCATCACCTATGATTTGCTGTTTAAGCGGTACCACGCTCGTTCCGAGGTCGCGATCGTCGGTGGGATAGAGCTGATCCAGATCATTCTGGACGGTGCTCATCTCAGCTTGCGCTTGCGAGATGCTGACGCCAGGTTTTAGGCGGGCAATGCAAGAGATCCAGTGGCCGGCGCGATTATCAAGTTCCACCGAAGTACCTTGACCTCGTCCTAGCGCGGTATAGACATCGGCGCCGCCACCCTCCCCTTCGAAATGAAACCGTGGCGGGACAATTCCCACGACAGTGTAATCCTGGCCATTTAGGGTGACGACTTTGCCAAGCGCCTCAGGGCTGCCGTTAAAACGATCTCTCCACAGACGATTGCTGATGATGACCACTGGCGCTCCGCCCCGCTGATCATCTTCCGGCGCGAAGTCACGTCCTAGCGCCAGTTTCATCCCTAAGGTGTTAAAGAAGCTGGAAGATATTCCTGCGCCGTCAATGTGCTCAGGTGTGCCGGGATTCGTCAGATCATATTCCTGCTGGGCGAACGCCGCCATTTGCTCGAATGAGAGCGCATTACGTTGCCAATCAATGAAGTTAGGATATGAAATTGCTACTCGTGGAAAGCGTGGATTGCTCTGCCACACCACAACCAAGCGGCTCGGCTGCCTGTAAGGCAGTGGGGCTAATACGACGCCCTCCAGGACACTAAACATGGCCGTATTCGCGCCGATACCAAGTGCCAGCGTCAGCACGGCCACTGCTGTGAATCCCGGATTTTTGCGCAGCATGCGCAGCCCGAAGCGAAGATCTTGGATCAGCGTTTCGACCCACGGTATGCCACTACGGTCTCGGTAAAGCTCCTTGGTTTGCTCCACGCCGCCGAGCTTGATCAGAGCGCTGCGACGAGCTTCTTCTGGTCCCATGCCCGCCCGCAGATTGTCATCAATATGGAGTTGCAGATGGCTTTCCAGTTCCTGAGCGAGCTCTGGATCGTTTCGCTCCTTGTGAAAGAGCCCGCAAATGCGCCAAATCCATGATCGAAGTGTTCGCATTGCTGCGGTTCGCGTCCTATTGACCAATTCCGATACCGCTAGGTTCGGGCTGTATATCTGTGCCGACTACTCGGCCATCGAGGAGATTTAATGTGCGATCTGCGCAATGCGCGTAGTGTGAATCATGCGTGACCATGCAGATCGTGGCGCCTCCGCGATGTAGTTCCTGGAGAAGCCCCATAACGGCTTCACCATTCGCGGAATCCAGATTTCCGGTAGGCTCATCGGCAAGGAGTATGGAAGGGCTTCCCGCTAGAGCACGCGCTACAGCCACGCGCTGTTGCTGACCTCCAGAAAGCTGCGACGGAAAATGCTTCATCCGATGTGCCATTTTCACGCGCTCAAGCGCCTCTTGCGTTCTCTTTTTTCGGTCGGCTGCCGGCATGTTTCGATAGGTGAGAGGGAGTTCCACGTTTTGATAAACGGTCAGGTCGCCAATTAAATTGAATGCCTGAAAAATAAAGCCGATCTCTCTATTTCGGACGCGTGCGCGCTCGGACGGTGTCAAACTCTCTACCGGTTGCCCTTTGAGCAAATAGGTTCCATTCGAAGATGAATCCAGCAGTCCCAGAATGGCCAGCAGCGTCGATTTTCCACACCCTGAGGGGCCGGCAATTGCAAGATACTCCCCGGCCTTAATCTCCAGACGAATATCGGAGAGCGCATGTGTCTCGACCTCGTCGGTGTAGAAAGTTTTGCCGACTCCATCTAGCGTTATCAAAGCCCCATTCCGTGGAGACATCTTTACTCTCCTTCGAACCAGTTATTCGAGACGAATGCGGTCATAAGAATCCCAAGCGGACATATCCGATAACACCACTTGGTCGCCCGCTTGTAATCCGCGCAGTACCTCGACGGAATTGACCGAAGTGCGGCCAAGCTCAACGCTAACGCGGACAGCTTCCGCGCTTCCGGTGAGAACCCGGAACAATCCAATTTTCGAATTTGGCTGGCCTTGTACTGGACGGCCGACATAGAGAATATTCGGCAGACGCTCAAGCTCAATTGTTCCGTCTACACTAAGGTCAGGACGCGCGCCCGCGGGCAGTACGCTATTGAAACTGATATCCACGGCGACCGTCCCATTGACGACAGCGGCATCAACGCGCGTGACATGCCCTTCGGCGGTTCCGTTGTGTGTATCGATCGTGGCCTTTTGTCCAATGGCAATATCTTT
>Ga0207022_10053_pt1 | contig 32035 bp, 33 predicted proteins | sample Alteio_BWMinCont_46_FD_153307 | JGI IMG/M metagenome (GOLD analysis project Ga0207022, IMG submission 153307) | Enriched cells from forest soil in Barre Woods Harvard Forest LTER site, Petersham, Massachusetts, United States -... | ecosystem: Environmental > Terrestrial > Soil > Temperate forest >... | reverse complement strand
CCAGCGGGACCACGCCGGACAACCACGCACTATTGACTGGGGGAACCCGTCGCGAGCTCAGAATGCAACCTCTCAATGCTCTCCTGGCCAACGCGGATCAAGCCACTGCCGGGGGTATCTAGGTCAGAGATTAGAGCCATCACAATTGCGATCATCAACGGCGGCACGAGCATCGCGGGAAGGAACCTTTGGCGTTGGCTGTACCCGACCATCAAACAGGTCAATAGGGAGAGCAGCACGAGCATCCCCCAGATCGCGCCGGGGACACGGTTTTCGAGTGCTGCGAGGCGCTTGGCATCCAAGTCGATGGTTTCGTTCAATGAGTTTACGAACAACGCGGTAATGGGACCCGGACTCTGCTGCGCAACCACTACTGCCTGCTGCCATAAATCCGTCTTCACCTGTTCTGAGCGCTTCAGGGCGCTCTGAAAGCTTTCGCGATTAATCCCCGACTTGAAGAACTCCAAGCGCACTTCTGTGTATTGACGAAGCAGTTCTTGAGCCTTGCTGCGGCTTGGCTCTGGTATCATCTGCGCACGAAGGCTGGTCGTGCCGATAGCATTAGCCTCATCCACGACGAGCTGTTTCCGCAGGTCAAACCGCGACAAGACCATGGCCAGCGTAAAGCCAAGCAAAAGACTGAGTAGTACAGCAACATCGTTGCGGGTTGCCACAATCTGCTCATGGCGATCACCGTCCACGTTAGCGGCTGCTCGCAGGGTAAGCCGGAAGCCAACTTCGACAACTCCTGCCAGAACTATCAATAGAGCGGCGAATAACCACAAAGGGTAATCGACAAGTGCCATTACTGGTCTACCTTAGTCTGGAAGTTGTCTCGGATCGATCTCGATTTCGGTATGCGGCTCACCGCAATTTCTCCTACCGGTCAGCGACGCTGTGAACGAAACGGGACGTCGCCTAGGCCCCCAGCCTGAACTTGGCGGCGCTAAGTCGTCACCTAGGAGTTCTGCTAGTGGTGGAAGCGCTACGTCGGAATTTAATTAGACGCGAGCAATGGAAGGAACGGCGAACTTAGCCCCGACGACTTAAAGGGATAGGCTGCTACAGCGGTTCTATACGCTTTGCGATACGTTGAGGCGCAATCTTGTTTCCACAAAAGGGGCGTTATGAACAAGGCTATCTATGGAGCAGTATTTGGACTGATCCTGCTCGGCACCTTCTTACTAGGGAGACTATCTAGCGCTTCCAGTCTTGCGGCCAGATGCACAGTGACCATTCCGTCAGAGTGGGGCGACTACGCGGGTGCTAACCAGTACGGCATCATCTTCAAGGACAGCGCCGGCACGCTTCGTGTCGTCAGGAACGTGCCCTGCGGTGGGCATGACGCTACTCCCCACATCGACCTGGAAATTCGCAGAAAATAACTCGCACGAGTAGAACACTACGAATGGTTCCTAGGGCAAGAGTTCTTGCAAAGAAGCCTAGGAGTTCTTCTAGTAGCGCGAACTGAGCCCACATATGACACTGTGTAGAAATTGAAAATGAAAGACTGTTAGATCATCGTCTCGCAGGAGTGGGGTTGATGGGACCGTTGAGTTTTGCTGAAGGTCTCGCAAGACGGCTCGCTGGGCCGGCTAACTTTCGCTTCATCCTGCAGCCGGTGATCGCAGCAATTGCAGGAGTCCGCGACGGCGTGAGCGATGCCAAGTTAGGATTGCGTCCGTACGGGTTCGTTGTGCTGTTCGACTCCAATAGCAGAGGTCAACTGCTGGCAGCGGGGCTAAGACGAACTTCCATACCGCTCGTAGTGGGAGTCATCATTGACGTCGTGGTGCAATGGATGCTATTTCAAAGAGTTCTTCTTTCTGCCGCCATATTGGTAGGTGTGCTTCTGGTCGGGCTTCCTTATATAGCTGCACGTGGCTTAACCAATCGCATTTTGCACCGCCGGTACAAACCCGAGCCTGCACATGGATCTGCTCCCGCCGGACGCTGATTGAGTCCGCCGACCCGGACTAGGAGTTCTTCTAGTTTCTTCTGTTGGAATTGCTAGCTATGTTTTCTCGTGTGATGAGCCCGACGGGCCACAGTTTCTCCACGATGAAGAATGCGACTGTTGAGCGGAGTGATCGTCGAAGCACGAGTGACAAGTGGCGGGTAAACGTTGAGCGCTTTTTGTTGGTCCTTGGGCTTGCTCTGCTGGCGCTGTACGTGGCAGCGCGAATACATAGCGCAGTCCTGTCGCGTGCGGCGGTCTTAAGTTTCGAAGCATCGCAGACACAATCATCGCTTAGACAAGAGCCAAGCAGCGGGCAAGGTCACGTTGACTTCAGTCTTTGGTCGGAGCAGCGGATCGAGGCCTATAAGCAGAGTCTTGCTCAGCACTTCGATCAGCCCCTGGCAGTGCTGCGGGTGGCAAAAATCGACCTGGAAGTGCCTGTGCTGGATGGAACGGACGATCTCACCTTGAACCGTGGAGTGGGCCGGATCGTTGGCACGGCGCGACCTGGAGCTCGGGGGAACATTGGCATCGCGGGCCACAGAGACGGTTTCTTTCGCGGCCTAAAGGACCTAAGGGTGGGCGACCCGATTGATTTGGTCATGCGCGAGCGAACGGACACCTACGTAGTTGACGAGATTCAAATCGTGAATCCCGACAACGTCCGTGTGTTGCGAGCGAGCACTACGCCCTCGTTAACCCTGGTAACTTGCTATCCGTTTTACTTCATCGGCAGTGCTCCGCGGCGTTACATCGTACACGCATCGGCCAGAGATTCTGATCAACCAAGTAACAATGTACATAAGCTTCAGAATTCTAAAGTTCCTAACAAAAACAATCAGGAGATCACAAAATGAAACTCAGCACATCAAAACTCGTATACGAAATGCTCGCGGTGGGCGGACTTTGCTTGCTTCTAGCCCTGAGTGTGAATGCACAGGTGCAGACTCAAACCAACGCAACCACAACCGGCACGTCCACTGAAGTCAACGTAGAACGCGGCACGGTAGTTTTAGTTGATGGAAATGACCTCGTGGTCAAGATGGATGATGGTTCCATCCGGCACATCCCCAACGTTCCGGAAAGCGCCCGAGCGACGGTGGACGGGAAGCAGTTGGGGATTCACGATCTGCAACCGGGCATGAAATTGGAGCACACGATCACGACGACCAGCACCGAGAGACAGATTACGACGGTGCAGAGTGTCACCGGAAAGATATGGCACGTGACCCCGCCCACCACGGTTATCTTGACTCTGGCGGACGGCACCAATCAAAAGTTCAGCATCCCCAAAGGACAGAAGTTCAACGTTGACGGGCAAATGGTCGATGCGTGGGGTCTGAAGAAGGGAATGAAGATCTCGGCGACTAAAGTCGTGGAGGTCCCAGAAACCGTCATCGCTCGCGAAAAGACGTTGACCGGAACGATGCCCCCACCACCGCCTCCAGACGTGCCGCTGTTGATCGTTTTTGTCCAACACGTTCCGGCTCCGGCTGCCGCCGAGCCAGAGGTGGCAGCTAACGAACTCCCCAAAACCGGAACCATGCTGCCCTTGATTGGGCTTCTGGGACTAGCGTTCACCGGAGTGTCCTTCGGGATGGGTTTGCTACGGAAGATGTAGCCGGCTGGACAAGTCTCGCTTCCTCAGGGGGAAGTTGCGATGAGGCCCAAAGGGGATGGGAAGGAGGAAGTCTCCTATCCCCGGCTTCGGTCAGTCTGTGAGCTTGAAATCTCAACATCAAGCGGACAACCGCACCTGATGTGGAGCCAGGCAAGACGTTCGCGGGAGATTCTTCTGCAGCAGATGAATTTCTGTTGTGCCCAGTTGTGACCGCAGATTGGAAGGGGTTGCTATGAAGAAGTTGGCACTCATGATCTTGCTGTGCCTAATGTTGGGGGCGAGCGGCGTTTGTCAAAACGACCCGAGCCTCTCCGCAGCAGAATCGGCGTCACCCTCAGGGGACCCGGCAAGCCAAAGCGACTGGCACATCAACCGGCTATCAGCAGTGCAACTTACTATGGATGCGATTCCAGATCCAGGAGTCAGCGACATCAACTCAACTGCTGCCGCGACAACTCCCGCCTTCCCCAGCGAGATGCCGCCTACGCGCCAATCTGGCTCCGGTACCGACCCGGCAGGCGGGACTGGCAACGATGACCAGTGGCATTTCTTTGTGAGTCCATACCTTTACTTTCCGGGTATACACGGAACTATTGGCGCGTTTGGCCGTGACACCGCGTTCAAAGCGAGCGCTGGCGACCTTCTATCTAAGTTCCGATTTGGAATCATGGGGGCTGGGGAAGCTCGCCGCAACCGGTTTTTGACCAATCTCGACCTGATGTATATGAGGCTCGGGGAGGACAAGGCGGTCCCGTTCCCGAACTTGATGGCCAATACTGCGAAATTTACCGCGAATCTATTTATTCTCGCTCCAAAAGTCGGCTATCGCCTGATCAATGAAGAAAAGTTCAAGGCCGATTTCTTAACAGGATTTCGATATTGGTACTTCGGAGAGAATCTGAGCTTTAGTCCCCCCCGATTTGGCCTGAATTTTTCGAAATCACAGAATTGGGTGGATCCTTTGGTGGGAGGAAGAATTCAAGCTGCCCTTGCACCGAAAGTCGTGACCACCATCGCGGGGGACGTCGGCGGATGGGGGACTGGGTCTCAACTCGAATATCAGGTGGTCGGACTTCTTGGGTACAAGCTCAAACCGAAGATAACCTTACAGGCTGGGTATCGATATCTGTATTTCGATTATGAAAATGGAGGCCGAGCCAATACTATTGTCAAGACCGCGATGTCCGGTGTGGTGTTTGGTACCACCCTGAATCTCAAGTAAGTCACATGGGTTGATTTTGGACGGACTGCTATTGGAGTACGAGTCGGCCGAGCGTAAGAGCTGAAAGTTGAGTTTGTGCGTGTTAGATTGCTGCCATTCCTACCAGGAGCGATTCCCAAGGAGCGCATCATGAAAAATCGCAAGTTGAGGCTTACACTGCTGGGCACGTTCTGTGCCTTGACACTGATCAGCCCGATCGTCCACTCACAGGAAAAATCGGCCTCGAAGACAGTTCCGGTTCACTTGGTGATCACGGACGCCGCTCTTCGTGAGGAAAAAGAACTTCCGCCTCTGCAGCGGGAAGACGTGAAAGTGAAACAAGGAAAGACTTTCCTTCAAGTTACACAATTGATACCCGCCCAAGGTGACAACGCTGCGCTTCAATTGATGATCTTGATCGACGATACACTCAACCCCTCGGTTGGGAACAATCTAAGTGACGTCAAGGACTTCATCAACGCGCAGCCACCTTCGGCGCTCATCGGCGTTGCCTATATGTCGAACGCGACCGTTAAAGTTGCTCAGAACTTCACCGCGGATCATGATCTTGCGGTCAAGGCGGTGCGATTGCCTCTGGGTTCGTTGTCCTCGATGGATAGCCCGTACCTGTCGCTCATCAGCCTGGTGAAGAGCTGGCCTCAACAGAAAGTGCGGCGCGAGGTGTTGATGGTGAGCGACGGAATCGACCGACTCCGGGGTGAAAAGACTCAGCCTTCCCGTCTCGGACCAAATTTCGGTCCTGTCTATCACAGCATGCCCACCATGAGTCCTGACGTCAACTCCGCCAGCGAGATCAGCCAGCGTTACAACGTCATCGTTCACTCCCTGTACGCAGCAGGGGTCGGCCGAGCCGGCCGAAGCGGTTGGGACCTCCAACTGGGGCTTTCGGGGCTCTCCAAGATCGCAGATGAAACCGGCGGCGAATGCTATTCGCTCGGCACGTCCCAACTCGTCAGCTTTAAACCTTACCTGGACCGCTTGCAGAAGTTGTTTTCCAATCAATACTACGTGGTCTTCGAGGCCGTGCCGGGAAAAAAGGCTGGCTTGCAGCGCGTCAAAGTCCAAACCGAGATTCCCAATTCAGAGATTCTGGCGCCTGATAATGTCTGGGTTCCGGCTGCCATGTGAGCGAGAGACGGTAAGAAAAATCGCACACTCAAAGATGCCGTACATCTCAGGAATGAGGAGGAAGGTTATGAAAAGATTTCACGAGTCGACGGATAACGGAGCCGTGGACCGGCGCGGATTTCTCACTATGGCTCTCGGCGCCTGCGCCATTAGTTCTCCAATTAGTTGCTTATCTATGCAGTTTGCACCCAGCATGAGCGGGTCTTTGACAAAAGATCAACGTGACAGCATGACACCGTCGCAGGTCATTGACGAACTGAAGAAGGGGAATGAGCGATTCCGTACGGGGAAGATGGCTTCTCGAGATTACCTGGCTGAGAAACGATCAAGCGCAGCAGGGCAATACCCAGCAGCGGTGATACTTGGATGCGTGGATTCTCGAGTGCCCGTAGAAATCGTATTCGATACTGGCATCGGAGACACTTTCACCGCGCGTGTTGCGGGCAACGTCGTGGACGACGACATGCTAGGCAGCATGGAGTTTGCGTGTGCGGTTTCGGGCGCAAAGGTGGTGCTAGTCTTTGGACATACAGCGTGTGGGGCGATAAAAGGCGCCATTGACGATGTGGTGCTGGGTAATCTTACTAGACTGCTGGCGCGCATTAAGCCAGCCGTAGCGGGGACGAAGTCTGACGGCCAGAAGTCGAGCAAAAATGCAAGTTATGTTGATGCTGTTGCGCGAACAAATGTCGTGCTCGGTCTCGACGAGATTCGCCGGCGCAGTCCGATCCTGGAGGATCTGGAGAAAAAGGGAAGTATCAAGATCGTCGGCGCGATGTACGATGTGGCAACTGGAGTGGCGGAGTTTATCGGCTGACAGCGTTTGCTATACATAATGCGCTTAGTCTCAACTTGATTGCGAGAAGAGCGAGTCCAAGGGTTTGCCGCAAAAGCCGGCATTAGTTTGCAGAGCTGCCCAAACTCGTCAGCTTATTTGGGGTTAGCCTTATTCATGCAGTCCTTAATGAACGACCTGCGATCATTTCCCGCGAGGTTTTTCCTGTCGGCGAGGTTCTTGCAGACATTCATCTTGTCTTTCTGACTCATGTCGTTAAGTTGCTGATTACCACCTTTATTGAGGCAGTCCTGGACAAAGTTTTTGCGATCGTCTCCCTTGAGGCCCTTACTATCGGCCGCACTGTTACAGGCTTTGACTTTGTCCGGCTGAGATGATCCTTGATCTGCTGCGGCTCTGGCAGGAAGGCCCGCGCTCATCGCCAACAATAGCAAGATCACGAATAGAAATACTTTCTGCGAAACTCTCTTCATCGAATTTGCTCCTTCTTGCTTGTGTACTTCGATCGCCCTTGTGCCAGTCATAAACACTTCATTCCTGGACACCACCCAGCTGTGAGCGCGCGAAAGGTCTGCGTCCAGTTATCACATCCCTTGACTGTTTGCAGCTACTGGCAGAAGTCCTAGGTGACTCCGAAAGCATGAGTTGTGAATATCTGTGGCGAAAAGGTTATCCGATCCTCAGTGTGCCTTCCAACGGGAATGACGGCTGACTTTTGAAAAGGAGAAGAGAAATGTCTAAATACCTTGCCCTGGTTGCTTTGATATTGCTCACGGCCGGGACGATCCTGGCTCAGGACAACACCTTCCCAAAGGTAGAAACATCGCCGGCATTCATGTTCATCCGGACCCCTACCTCTTTCACCGCTCCGAACGGCACGAGGTTTAGTGAAAGTTTTAACTGCGCCGGTGGTGGGGGCACGTTGGCCTACAACTTTACTAGTTTACTCGGCATAGCGGCTGACCTGGGCGGCTGCAAATACTTTGGTGAAACAATCCCCGCCTTGAGTTCAAAAGTTAGCGGAAATGATTTTACCTTTATGTTCGGACCGCGGTTTACCTTTCGAAGCGCCAGCGCGTTTCGGCCGTTTTTCGAGGTTAACTTCGGCGGGAATCGCTTAAGTCTCAGTTGCAACAGCGGGACTCCGTGTAGCGGCATCACTTATACCAAGGACGCTTTCGCCTTGACGGCAGGTGGGGGATTTGACATCAAGCTAAGCAAGAAATTCGCGTTACGCCCAATTCAGGCCGAATACCTCTACACCCGCTTCGGCAATAGCTGCCAATTCGCTCTCTGCAGCGACAATAATAATCAGAACAGCTTTCGGCTCAAAAGTGGGATCGTCATCGGATGGGGATTCCCTGAAACTGTGCAGCCTTCCGCCAGCTGTTCTGTGCAGCCTAGCGAGGTGATGGTGGGTGAGCCGATCACCGCCAGTGCCACCGGCAGCAATTTCAATCCGAAACACACACTTTCATACACCTGGTCCGCGACTGGCGGAAAGGTGACCGGTAAGGACAATACTGCCACCATCGACACCACCGGAGTTGCAGGCGGCAGCTACACCATCACCGCCCACATAACCGATGCCAAGAGGAAGAAGGGGGGCGAGGCCAGCTGCTCGGCAAGCTACACAGTCAAGGAACCTCCGAAGAATCCGCCAACCATGTCCTGCTCTGCCAGCCCGAGCTCGCTGCAGGGTGGTGGAAGCTCGACCATCACGTGCAGCTGCACCAGCCCGGATAATGTTCCGATCACAGTCGCAAGTTGGACAGCCAGCGGCGGCAGCGTTTCCGGTAGCGGCAACACCGCGACTCTCAACACCTCTGGTGCGTCTCCCGGTTCGATCACAGTTACCGCGACTTGTACGGATTCGCGTGGGCTGAATTCGCAAGCCTCCACTCAGGTAACGGTGGAGAATCCACCGCCACCTCCGCCGCAGGCCAGCAAGCTAACGGACTGCGACTTTGCGAACATGGCTAAGATCAAAAAACCGTGGCGCGTAGATAACGAGTGCAAGGGCAAGTTGGACGATGTTGCCAAGAACCTGCAGCAGAATGCAGACAACAAACTGGTCATCGTAGGCAATGCCGATCCCGCTGAGACGCGTCCGAACCTGGCGGCTGAACGCGCTGTTAATTCGAAGGCGTATCTCACCAGCGGTGAAGCGCAGTTAGGAATCGATCCTAGCCGCATCGAGACCCGCACCGGCAGCGCCGGCACGATGACAGCGGAATACTGGATCGAGCCCGCTGGCGCTACGTTCTCGGAAGAAGGCACGCAGGCCGTAGATGAATCGCAAGTTAAAGCGGTACCGGATCATCCCACGAAGAAGCGAGCAAAGGCGAAACAGTAGAGAGTTCCGCCACAGGATGAAAGGCTGAAACCGGCGACCGACTTGTCGCCAGTTTCAGCTAGAACGAGCGCCCGAATCGATGCACATCAGGATTTCGGGGGCGCAGCGCCAATCTTACGGAGTATCGCCGATGAGACATGAGGGGGCGGTCAACATAGCCGCCCCAGTTCGTTCGTAATCCAGGAAGGAGCACTACGTGGAGTCTTGTGGAGTGCAGAAACCTGCACTTGTACTGATTTGTCTCTTCCTCTTTTTAGCAGCCATCGCGGCGTACGCCCAAGATCCCAATCCGAACTTTAACCAGGACTTGGATCAGGAAACCCCGACGCAGGCGAAGGCGGAAGCGCAGAAGCCGGATACGAAAGCCTCTGCCGGAGATCTGGCCAAAGCCGTTCAGAATCCTGTGGCCAGCCTGATCAGCGTTCCGGTTCAGAACAGCAGCAATTTTGGCATTGGTCCGTATGACCGCACGCAGAATGTGCTGAATATCCAGCCGGTCGTTCCGGTTCGCGCCAGCGAAAACTGGAACCTTATTATTCGCACGATCGTGCCTATCATTTGGCAGCCTGCCCCGGGAACGGCAAATTTGGAAGTATTCGGGATTGACGAAAACACACCAGCATACCTGGCTGCCCAAGCTGTCCAGAAAAGCGCAGGCGTGTTTGGCTTTGGAGATATAACACCATCCTTTTTCTTCTCGCCGGCCAAAGCGGGCAAGCTGATTTGGGGTGCGGGACCTGTATTCGTTTTGCCGACCGCCACCAGTAAGGTCACGGGACAGGGAAAGCTCAGCATGGGCCCCTCGATTGTTGCATTGGTCCAGCCGGGGAAATGGACGGTCGGAGCTCTGGTCAATAACGTCTGGTCTGTAGCAGGCCCGTCAGACCGCAGCGATGTGAACCAGATGAGCTGGCAGTATTTTGTCAACTACAACCTGAAGAAAGGCTGGTATCTATCGTCTTCGCCACTCATCTCGGCGAACTGGAAGGCCTCCACGGGAAATGTATGGACGGTGCCGGTAGGCGGAGGAGTCGGCCGAATTTTCCGTTTGGGATTCCAGCCGGTCAACGTCGCTGCACAGTTCTATGGAAATGCTGCGCACCCGTCGGGCGGTTCTCCGTGGGGAATGCGGCTACAAATTGCATTCCTGTTCCCCAAGTTAACCAAGCAGCAGCAGAAGATGATGATGGAGCAAAGACTGAAACAATTACAACAGGAGCAACCACAGAAGTAATGCTGTTATTGGCGTAATTGCGCCCGGGCGAGATCGAATCGGTCAAATGAGGGGTAACAATCTCAACTGATAGCGCAGGATCCAAAATTTAAGAGGTAGGAGAACATGAATATTTCCCACAAAGCAGCAGTGCCCGAACCCGCTGGCGCACAAACTGTCTCCGTCAACACCCGCATCGGCAAGCTGCGGTTAAGCCAAGGTCTCCCCACCAAGGACTCGGTGGCGAAACTTTATGACGAGATGGACTTCCAGCAGGCAGTTCAGGCGTTCCAGTGGGCGATACCCGCCGTCGGCGCTACAGGCTGGCAACACGCCAACGTCTTCTACGGTGGCGGTGGTGATCTGGATTTGGTCGCCTACAAAGAATTCGACGCCGTGGCCGGCATCATGACCCCGAACGCCAACGTGACCTATGTGATGGCATTCCCGGACTTGAGCAAGACGGGACCGGTGGTGTGGGAGATTCCTGCCGGTCAGACGGCGGGTATAATCATGGACTGTTGGCAGAATTGGGTGGCGGACTTTGGTCTGACCGGACCGGACAAGGGTGCCGGGGTCAAACTCCTGCTCGTCGGGCCGGGCCAGCCAGTGCCCGAGAGCACCGAAGGCTACCGGGTAGTCCAAATCCCGTCGTTCATGCCGTTCATGGGTTTCCGAATTCTCAACCCCGACCCAACTTTCGCCAAAACGGAATTTGAGAAATCGCGCATTTATCCCTACGGCCAGCGCGAAAAACCGCCCGTGCAGAAGTCCGTCTGGGCGCAGGGCAAGACGTTCTTTCAAGCGCCCCCGAAGGGGATGGCCTACTGGGAGCGCGTCAACGAAATCATCCAGCGCGAGCCCGTAGGCTATACCGACCAGTTTTTCATGTCCATGCTCCAGCCGCTCGGCATCGTAAAGGGCAAGCCCTTCAACCCGGATGCCCGCCAGAAAAAACTCCTCGAAGACGCTGCCGTGCTAGGCGACCTCATGGCGCGGGCCAATTCCTTCTTCAGCCGTTTGCCCGTCTCCAAGTATCGCGCCGACGCGCGATGGGAATCCGTGCTCACGTTCAATCCCAGCCTCCCCGGCGGCGTCTATCGCGATACCGCTGCACGCAATGGATTGTATTACCAAGCCATTAGTTCATCGCCAGCGATGGTCACCAGGACCCCCGGCGTAGGCTCCGTCTACCTCCTCGGCGTCAGCGACAAGGCTGGCGCGCCGCTCGACGGTGGAAAAACCTACCGGCTGCATGTGCCAGCCAATCCGCCGATGAAACAATTCTGGGCCGTGACCATCTACGACATCGAAACGCGGGCATTCATCCAGAACGGCGGGCAGCGCTCGGAAATCAGTTCGAAAACCACGGGAATCAAAACCAACGCCGACGGTTGCGTTGACGTGTACGTGGGCCCGACAGCGCCGCAGGGTCTTGAGGGCAACTGGGTCAAGAGCGTTCCCGGAAAAGCGTGGTTCACCTATTTCCGCCTCTACGCGCCGACCGAAGCCTACTTCGACCAAAGCTGGCCGCTGCCGGATTTCGATAAGGTGAAGTGACCAAACCAAGGATCAAAGAACAGACACAACAATGAAAACCACACGCAACCCGCTCGAACCGTTCTTCAGCAAATAGTGGCGGCCGAGCGAGATCGAATTGGTCAAATGAAGGGTAAGAATCTCAACTGATAGCGCAGGATCCAAAATTTGAGAGGTAGGAGAACATGAAATTCTCGTGCCTTGAGGTCACACGATGAGTTGGTGTTGATAAATCGCCATATCATTCATTGACCCAAGCGAGCTGCGGACCCAAACCGGCGGCTATCCGGAAACGAGCTTGGAGGAAGTTGGCCGGATTGGAACCGAGAAGTCTTCATCTGGTTCTTCGCCTAAGGAGGGGCTGACAAAGTGAAAATTGAGAAAACGACAATGAGGACTAGTAATGTGCGGTCTCAAGTCTTAACAGCGATCAGGTGAGTTTCATGGGGGAGAACCTAATGACACGAAAAACTGTCCTCGTGGTCAACGCCGATCCAAACGTCGAGGAGATGCTCTCCAACGTCCTTGAAGATTGGACCATACAGCATGCCAGCGACAATCGTGCGGTCCTCGCGCTGGCGGAAAAGAAACAGTTTGATCTCATCCTCACCGGAGAAAGTACCTCCGGCAAAGAGGATCTCGAATTACTTCGCAAGATCAGACGTTCGCATCCGCACACACGCCTGATCATTCTCACCGACAAGAGCACACCGGCCGACGTGATTGCCTCGATGCGGGAGAGTGTTTTCAGTTATTTCTCCAAGCCGTTTTCGCTGGCTGCGCTTGCCGAAATGGTGCAGATTGCCACGGAAGGACCGTGTTGGGACGATGGTATCGAGATCGTCTCGGCCACGCCGTCTTGGCTTTGCCTGCTCGTCCGCTGCGATTCGAACAGCGCTGACCGTTTGCTGCAGTTCCTCCACGAAGTTGGCGACTTGCCGGAGCCTGAGAGAACCGACGTGGCCACGGCCTTCCGCGAAATATTGCTGAACGCGATCGAACACGGCGGGCGTTTCAATCCCGAACAGTACGTCGAAATCGCCTACGTTCGCGCTCGCCACATGGTGATGTGCCGTGTCAAAGATCCCGGGGAAGGATTCGCGCTTGAGGAAATCCGGCATGCTGCCTTCGCGAACCCGCCCGACGAACCGTTGCGCCACACCGCCTACCGGGATGTCCAAGGGTTGCGGCCGGGTGGCTTCGGAGTCATGGTCGCGCGGCATCTGGTGGACGAACTCATCTACGGCGAACGGGGCAATGACGTTCTGCTAGTCAAGTATCTTGATCACGGACGGCAGCGGAGCGCGTGAGTGCCGCCAATCTGATTCGCAGTAGTAATCAGGGAACCATGCCGCATTCGAACATTTTGTTGGCAATTGGGCCGGCAACTTTGTTCAAGAACTGTTCGCGCATCTTAGGATCGTTCTTCAGAGCGGCGACAGCCTTTTGCTTCATCGCGGCCTGCTGAGGGTCTGGGGGTTGTTCCTTCTGCGCTTTCAAATCTTCGCAGCTGGACTTTTGGTATTTCTCAATCACCTTTTGAGCGACCTTATCCATCATCGGATACTCGCTTTGCTGGGCGCTCCCGGAAGGAAATGCCGCGATCAACATCAGCAACGTAATCAATGAATACTTCATGTTTCACTCCTCCAAACATTCGGCCAACTTCCTAGCTGCCGGCCTTCTTGTAATCGAGATTCTGAACCTTCACGGCGATTTGTTTGGCGTCGGCACGCAGGAGCGTGTCCGCGACATAGTTGGTGCCGTCCGGTAAAGACTGGAATTGTACGTCAAGCGTGACTTTGTCTTTCTCTTCGTCGAGGAAGCTGCTCACGCTCAGTTTGCGCAATTTCTTCGTGGCCGGGTCGAACTCCAGCGTCATGGCATCGCCGGGCTTGTAGTAGTCCTTGAATTGAAGCTGAACTGCCTGGGCTTCATTCTTGCTAACGTCAGCCTTTCCCGCCTTTACAGCCGCTGTCAGGTTCTCCGGCGAAGGGGGAACGTAATGTTGGATCAGCTGTCCAGCGCGCTCCATGTAATCCTTCATCTCGCCGACCTTTTTGTCGACAACCCTCTGCTTGACGCGGCCCATTTGTTTGTCTGGAGGCGGTGCGCTGGTAAGCGTCTTCACGACCTTGCCGTCCGGTCCATATCTGCAGGACTCGTCTTTCTGATTCTTCACTTCGCCTTTCACGCTGATCTCAGTATGCGCGGTCCAGGTGTACTGACGAAGAGAAGCCTGGTTCTGCGCTATGGATTCCTTGATAGCTGCGACTTTTTGCTGAACCAACTCTTTCTTGTCTGTCGAGGTATCGCCCTGCGCTACCGCGATACCACCAGCCAGCGCGAGACCCGTGAACGCGCCGAGAATCTGTCGTAAAGAACTCGTCATAAGGCCTCATTTCCTTCCGGAAGGTCCGCGCGAACTGCGAATTCCGAAGTCACTAGTCGTGTTTCCATTCGTTACGCGGTAGACGAATTAAACGCCCATCATTTCACCAATACGCCCGAGTACCCTTGCAGATTGAGAACACGCTGCGCGGGATCCGGAAGTAGCAGGCGAGGTTTAGGCAAGTTTAGCAACCGTCGAAGGGCAGTGGGACTAGCAATTCTCCTAGTTCGTCGTCGGAGTTCGTTGTTAAGCTTTCACGCGCGGAGATATAGGCACGAGAAAAGCTTCGATGCGGATGGCGGAGGCCGTTCCTAGGATTTTTGCCAGTTTCGCGCGGGTTCTTACCGTCGTTAGTCTCTATGGCTAAAAGGCAACAATGCTGTACAGAGCCTAAGGAACATCAGCTCAGTGAGACCCAACTCTGGAGGTCATATGAGGATTCGAAACCACCTTCCACTGGCAATCACCGTGTGGATGCTTGCGTCTTTTACCCCCAGCTCGGCCCAGGAACATCAGCCCGAGCACACCTGGAACTATAGCGGAGCGCAAGGACCCGACCACTGGGGCGATCTGAAACCGGAGTTTGTTACATGCAAGACTGGCCATAATCAATCGCCCATCGATATTCGCGATACCCGCAAAGCAGATCTGCCGCCTATCCAGTTCGATTACAAGTCTTCCGCTCTGCATATCATCGATAACGGGCACACCATCATGATCAATTACAGTCCCGGAAGTTCCATCTCCGTGGGCGAGAAGACATATCAACTGAAACAATTCCACTTTCACCGACCGAGCGAGGAGAAGATCCATGGCGAAGGCTACGACATGGTGGTCCACCTGGTGCATGCAGATCAGGAAGGAAACCTGGCGGTAGTCGCGGTTCTGCTTCAGAAGGGGGAAGCCAATCCGCTGGTTGAGAAGCTGTGGGACAACTTACCGAAGGAAGCAGGAAAAGAAGAACTATTAGACAGTGTAAAGATCAATGTAGCCGACCTGCTGCCCGCGGATCGTAGCTACTACACTTTTCCGGGGTCGCTCACCACCCCGCCGTGCAGCGAGGGCGTAACTTGGTTCGTATTGAAGCATTCCGTAACGGCATCGGCGGCAGAGATCGCGCAATTCGAAAGATTGTACCGGAGCAATGCACGCCCGACACAGGCGCAATATGACCGCGTGGTGATAGAGAGTAAGTAAAAGCCTGGCACAGCTAACCGGGAAATTAAAGCATGCGGAATCTCAGAATGCTGGAGCATAACCTTGATGTCTGCTCGAACCGCGGAGCGTAGGATCCCAGCCAATCCGCCGCTAGTGCGGCTGGCGCATTTCATTCGGCACCGATGCTTTTGGGCCTGCCTACTTTCTTTGATCCTTCCATTCCGTTCTCGCAGTCGCGCAACCGGTCGCTTCCACCCCGGCTGCACTTCAGCCGGAGCCTGCCAGGGAACCCCTTGGTCGCAGCACGCCCCGCGGTACCGTCTTGGGCTTCTTGAGCGCCGCTCATAAGGGCAATTATGAAATCGCCGCCCAATACCTAGACACCCGCCTGCGCGATAAGTCTGCCGCCATACTGGCTCATCAACTGTTCGTCGTTCTCGATCGCCGGCTACCTGCTCGGCTCAATCAACTCAGTGATAAGCCTGAGGGTTCTCTGCCCAATCCGCTTAGACCCGACCAGGATCTGGTCGGAACGATCACGAGTGTCAACGGCAACGTAGATGTCCTCCTCGATCGCGTGGACATAGGTAAGGGTGAGCTCCGGTGGTTATTCGCCGCAACAACTCTTGAATCAATTCCCCGCTTGTACGACGAAGTCAACGTCCTATCGGTAGACAACATTCTCCCCCAAGCCATGGTGAATAATCGGCTCGCGGGCATACCGTTGTTCGAGTGGCTCGCTGTCTTAGTGGGCATGCCGCTTCTCTATGCGATCACGGTGCTCGTGAGCCGCTTGGCGAGCCCGCTCGCTGGGGAATTGCGCCGCCACCTGCGCAAGAGGCCAGAGCTGCCCAATCCTGACTTGGTGCCGAGACCTCTTCGCCTCCTTTTAGTGGCATTCCTCATTCTTTGGACAATCTCTAAAGTGAGCCTGCCTCTCCTGGCAAGGCAGTTCTGGTCGAGTACCGCCACCATCATTTATTATTGCGGCTTGCGTCTGGCTTTTTATTTTGCTGAACGGCTGGGTAGAGGGGCTTGTTCGTCAACGCTTGGCCCGCCGCCACACTGGAGCCGCTTCGATCCTGCGTCTCGGGCGACGGGTAATCGATCTCCTCGCCGTCTTCGTGGGCATGCTTGTCGTCCTCCACCATTTTGGTGTGAACCCAACGGCTGCACTGGCCGGACTGGGGGTAGGCGGCATCGCTGTCGCGCTTGCTGCTCAAAAGACACTGGAGAACGTGATCGGCGGTGCTTCCATCATCTTCGACCACCCCATTCGTGAAGGAGATACTCTGAAGTTTGCCGAGATGCTGGGCACAGTCGAGGACATAGGGTTGCGTTCTACCCGCATACGAACCCCGGACCGGACTGTGGTCAGCGTTCCCAACGGACAGATCGCGAATGCAAGCCTTGAAAATTTCTCCATACGGGACAAGTTCTGGTTCCACCCTAACCTAAGTCTCCGTTGGGACACCACCGCTTCGCAGATGCGCTCCGTTCTTGATGGACTCAACGATCTGCTAGCACAACAACCCCAGATCGAACGCGACTCGATTCGTGTGCGCTTTCTTCGCTTCGGGACATCTTCTCTGGATGTGGAAGTCTTTGCTTACTTCTTTGCCCGCGATTGGGGCCACTTCCTAGAGATCCAGCAGGAGTTGTTGCTACATATCATGGAGATTGTGCAGACAGCCGGAACGCAGATGGCTCTCCAGTCTCACGTCGTCTACCCATCCGCAGTTTCTGCATCAGATGGAACTAACGCACAAGTGTCGCTCAAAACAGCCGGTACTGACACGAAACATATTGACCATGCCGCAACAGCCAAATCCGCTTAAAGGAGCGATAGCGGTATTTCGCTTCTGTAATTACTAAGGAGGAATCTGCATGAGAAAATTGTGGTTTGTCCCGCTGTTCCTAGCCAGCTTTCTTTTCGCACAGCAAAGCAATCCCAGCAACCCGAGCCAGAATAACTCAAAGCCTTCCGCAGGAGAGATAAAGGTAAAGGGCTGCGTCGGCAGATCCGCCGGCGACTACATACTAACGAAGCAGGATCCCGGCATGACTTATCAACTTCAAGCCACCGGCAAAATAAAACTGAGCCACTACTTGGGACAACAAGTGGAAGTGACCGGGAAGGAATCACCCTCGCTGAAAACGAGCTCCAACAGCTCAGCCAGGATGGGTTCGGCCTCGGTGGCCTTAACCATCACCTCGATCAAGACCATTGAGAAGGAATGTTCCGCGCGATAGTAAATTTAGCATTGTAAGGTGTGATTTTCTTCATGACGGCTCCTTTCGCCCGAGGACCTTGATCGGTCCATTTAACCTTACTCGGCGCGCCTGGGAGCGGTCGTTGTTATCAAATCACAAGAAGTTAGGCGTAAGTAACCACAGAGGGAGAACTACAAAGTGCACCTCGCTTGGTGTCGGATACGTTTCGAGTGGGGAACCGCTCTTCTTGTCATAACCTTGGCATGTCTCAGCGCTGGACAACAACCCGACATCCAGAATCTGGTCAGGAGCGGGAACCTAGAAGGCATGCGCTGGCCGAACTTCAGCGACTATGTCAGCTGGCTCCAGAAGTTTTACGAGCCGACAGGATTCGTCCCCGCCTGGGTCGAGGGCTCGCAACCGGTACCGCAGGCCCTGTTGCTAATCGAGCTTTTCAGAGATGCCGGCAAGAAAGGGTTCGACCCGGAAGATTACGATGCTTCGCGTTGGGAAGAGAGAATCCGCGCACTGCAAGGCTCTGCGAGTGGCGCGGCGGTGGGGCGTTTTGACGTGGGGCTCACCGTCTGCACCATGCGTTATGTGTCCAACCTACGCATTGGACGAATCAATCCAGCGCATTTCAAATTCGGACTGAGCGTGGAAAAAAAGAAGTACGACCTGGCCCAGTTTCTACGCGACCAGATTATGCCTGCTTCGAATTTGCAGGCAGTCTTGGACGGAGTGGAACCTCCGTTTGCCGCCTATCGCCGGACCGAGCAGGCGCTTGCCCGCTACGTCGAACTGGCACGCGCCGACAACGGGGAAAAGATTCCTGAGGTTACGAAGCCCATCGACCCGGGTCAGTCATACGGTGGCGTCGTGCGGCTGGCCCGTTTCTTGCGACTCGTGGGCGACTTGCCGGCGGAGGCCACCTTTCCGGAAGACGCCCAAACCTACGGCGGCCCGCTGGTGGATGCAGTCAAACGCTTTCAGCGACGTCACGGCCTCGATGACGATGGTCGCCTCGGCCCCGGCACCATAAAGCAGCTGAATGTGCCCCTGCAGCACCGTGTGCTCCAATTGCAGCTCACCCTGGAGCGCTGGCGTTGGTTGCCGGCGGAGTTTTCCGCACCGCCGATTATCGTGAATATTCCCGATTTTCGGCTACGCGCCCTCGACGAAAACAACAACGTCGCGATGGATATGCGCGTGGTGGTCGGCAAAGCGATGCGCACGCAAACGCCTGTCTTCACACGCGATATGAGCTACGTTGTCTTCCGTCCGTACTGGAACGTTCCCCCGAGCATTCTCCGGGGCGAGATTATTCCCGCCATCCAGCGCGATCGCGGCTACATCGCCCGCAAGAACTACGAGGTCGCTACATACAACGGACAAGTTGTCAGCTCGGGAAGTATCTCCGATGATGTGTTGGCGCAACTGCGGGCGGGAAAGCTGATGGTGCGGCAGAAGCCCGGCCCTACCAACGCGCTCGGCTTGGTCAAGCTGATATTCCCAAACGAGCACAATGTCTATCTTCACAGCACGCCCGCACCCGAGTTGTTCTCACGCTCCCGCCGCGATTTCAGCCACGGCTGCATTCGCGTCGAAAAGCCGGCCGAGCTCGCCGCGTGGGCACTGCGCAATAACTCCGGATGGAACCTGGAGCGAGTAAAGCAAGGAATGCAAAGCGGAAAAGATGACGTCACCGTGAACCTCGTGAAGCGAGTTCCGGTGTTCATCGTTTACGGAACGGCGCTCGCCTACGAGAACGGAGAGGTCCACTTCAGCGATGACATTTACGGACACGATGCTGAGCTGGCCGCCGAGCTGGCTAAGGGTTATCCCTACCCATAGTTGCCATCGCATGACGCTCTGCACAGAAAAAGAGGCTACAGGAAAAACCGTATTGAAGGTTGACAAGAATCGTGATTAGCGATAATGTATCGGCCAAAGATTTAATCCTAGAGGGTCGGGCAGAATATTTGCCTCTCTTTTAGAGCCCAAACTAAAAGCCCAAGAAGCCCAACGAAAGGTTATTCTGTCTCCACTGTTTGGTGTTTGCTCCCTAGAGTGATCGTCGGCGGAAAAGCTGTGCCGATTACTGCGGAAGTACCAACGGTGGCTTCGGCTCTCGATTGTCGGATGTGGGAAAGCGCGGCGAAAACTAGGAACGGATCCCATTATGACGGAAGCAGGTTTTTGGTTCGTGCTTGGGTCTGCGTCAATTAGTGCTGCCGTCATCGGCTGGGTGTGTTTCCTCGAGGTGAGCTACGTTCTTGAGCGACGGCGCCGTCGCGCCGCTTCAATCGGACTTGCCGGACTCAAAACGGCCAGAGTACGCGAGATTGTGCCCCAGCCTCCGACAACTGCAGCCTCTTCTCGAGAGCAATTGCTATTGCCTGTGACAACGGCGACGCTGAAGCGAAAATTTTCCCTCCGTCTGACTTGGTGGCCTCTCTCAAAGCACGTCAACCAACCGCACGGATCGAATCCAACTGCGGTTTTACCCCCTGCAGCCTAGACTCTGAAGTTTGACCATTCGTAGCAGAAGATTGCTGAGCTAGAGATCGGAATCTTATTCGACGACCATGAGATTGAGATCAAGTCGTGCCTCATGAGTGATACCGATAATGGCCTGCTCTAAGAGAGCGATCCCACACAAGAAAAGGATTGATGTCGTACCCACACTCTAGAACTCCGCGCTTTCCTCCTCACTGTGATGGGCGAAACGCTCAAATCGCTCGTTGAGTAAATCACTAATGGGCTGGGTAAGAAGTTCGAGCTTCAACGCCCGATCCCGCAAACCCGGATCGACGGTGTGACCCAGGTACAGGTTCACCAAATCGCTAGGCGTCACCTGCAAAGGATGGGTCGTTACCAGTTCGATGTTGTCTCCAGCAGCGACAACGCCTGATTCGACCACAGAGAGATAGAATCCGGTTCGCTTGCTTTCCAAATATTTAGGCAGGACATCGTCACGGCCATGGCGTGCGTTGAGTTTAAAGCAAGGTTTTCTAGGGATGGTTATGGCCACGAGGACTGTGCCGACGCGATAGGTATCGCCAACGTTGATTCGGTCGTCCATCCAGCCTTGGGTAGTGAGATTCTCACCGAAGCTACCGTACGCCAATGGAGTGCCTGCGAGCGCAAGCTGCCAGAACTCCGTGTAATGTTCGAATGGGTAGGCGAACAGCGCTTTCAGGATTCCCGCCGTGGTTGATCGAATTGGCCTGTTGATCCCCTTCCAGTCCGAGAGTTTCGACCTGCACCGGTCCGCTTGCGGGCTCCTTGAATAGCGCAGTTTTGAAGGCCTTGCCTTTCCAGCTGGTTTCTCGAATCCGGCCAAGATTGACCGAGATCACTTGCATCCCGGCACCCCTCGCGAAACGTAACCGCCAAGTGCCTCGGCTTCAGCAAGCTGGCTGTGCGGCAACTTACAGGACCGACCATGGCCTGATGATTCCATTCCATCAAGTCCATTGGTTATAAGCCGAGATTTCCTTTTTGACTTCAAGGCCGCCACCAGCGAAGACCGGCTACGACTCGTGTAATTCGTCCAGGCGCTTGCGAAAGTTTTTCGCCCAGGTGCGAAATGCAGCCTCAATGTCCCCCCACTTCTTATAGGCGTTAAGTCCGCTGAACCATCTGCGACCGCCCTTGCCTGTCACAAAGGCTACGAGTCGCTCCCCGGAGACGGAGTCAATCATCTCCCCTTCGATTCCAACCTTGCCAACGCTGAGCCTGGGTACCAGCAAGCTCGCGCCCGGGGCCACTGCAACAGAAGCTGCCGTCGCACCCGCCTTCAAGGCTGCATTCTTTTTGCTCCCCGTAGGCTCTACGTTGGTAATTGCTATCTGCAGTTCCGCGATGCCCGGTCCAGGGTCAGTCACGACTTCATAGCCTGCCTCTGTCAATTGATCCGTGATAGCATCCGTGAAATATCGAGCCAAGCGATCCAAGTCATCGGGATCGATACCTCGGTCTTCCGTCCCGGAGAGCAGGTAAACGGTCACCGGGTCAATGATGAACTTTCGATAATTCTTCAGGGTGTCCTTGCTCTTTTCATAGATGAGCAAGTCGCCGTTCTTGGGATCAGGGTAAAGCCCGGAATAGTCGCCCAAGAAGCCGGAAACTTCCCTTGATTCAGATTCCTGAGGCTTCGACGAGTCCTGCGCCTGGGCAGTGAATCCGATGAGCAGCAACGAACCGGCAATCAGACTCATACACACGAAGTGTGAAAGTGATGTTCCCCGAGTCATGTCGCAATCCCGGGATTGAGGAGCGACATTTTCTGCGTTGTGCGACATTCTCCGGAAATGGAGTCGATCGTTCATAGTGCCTCCGGGTGCAAGTTTCTTTGGTGACGAGCCGTTTGTCAGCTAGAAGAACTCCTAGGTGCCTCTCTCTGGACCCGCAACATAGAATTTTCTGGTTTTCGGGCGCGGTGGATAAAGCGAGCAGCCCACGTCGTCCAAGGTCACAAACAAATATGTCGACAACGCCTAGGTCCTATCCAAGAAAACCCGGATGCCTGCTTCTCATGGTGGATATCAGAACTATCGCGGTAAAGCTCTTTCATTTTTGGCGGAGTCTGGTGTCGCCATCCTGAAAGTGGACGATTTTCGCCACAGGTGGATCCGGGTAACAATCCAGGCGGCGGGGCGGATCCGTTATCTACATAATCGTTCTGCCTGTGCTTCCCCTCGCGCTGACGATGATTCCCTTTGAACAAAAGCTTTACGACACTGCAGTTTTAATCGAGATCGGATGAAAGTTACCGGGCCAGTGGCATGGCGACCACGGTGCAAGAGTAAGCAAGATGCTGCAACGTTTGAGGACAACGCGTGAAGACTTGCTGGCCGACTTGCTGGCTGGCGCAACGAATGCACTCTCCTATGTTCCTCAGGGAATGGCTTACGCGGTCGTGGCAGGCGTCAGTCCGACGTACGGCCTCTATACCGGCGTTTTTGCACCTCTGATTGGAGCACTCATTGCAGGTTCCTCCTTCATGGTCATCACCGTGACCAACGAGTTAGCGATGCCGACGGGAGAAATTCTCGCATCCGCCAGTTCCGTTCGAGCACTTTTCACCCTGACCCTTTTGATCGGCCTCATCCAACTCAGTTTTGGACTGCTGAAGCTTGGCGGTGTGACTCGTTTCATTTCGCACTGCGTGACAACAGGGTTCGTCGCGGGGGTGGGAGTCCTCCTGATTCTGGGGCAACTGCAAAAATTGACTGGTTACAAGGGAACAGTGCACGGCAACGTATTCGTGAAGACTTGGGATTGGCTGACCCACCTGAACGGGATTGATTGGCGAACGACGGTCATCGGGATTGCGACCGTCGTCGTTATCGTGGTGCTCCAACGTACGCGGCTCAAGCCGATGGCGTTGGTCGGTGGGCTTGTTCTTGCGACCGCACTAGTCTCTTTGCTCCGATGGAATTCGGTAGGCCTTGTCGGCGGCATTTCGAGGATTTCGCGCGGCCTTCCTTCTCCCGTTTTGCCCGACTGGCGGATGGCTCCGCAGTTGTTCGTACCTGCTCTGTCGCTCGCGGTATTGGGGTTGAGCATTGCGGCGGGGGTGTCACAAAACTATCCGGAGCCGGATGGAACCATGCCGGATGCATCGCGCGATTTCCTTGGTCAGGGCCTGGCGAATATTTGTGGTGGTTTCTTTCAGGGAATGCCGGCGGGTGGGTCGATATCGCGTACTGCCACGAGCGTCAGTGCGGGCGCTCGAACCCGTTGGGCGAACATCTTTGCTGGATTAATTCTCGGTCTGTTTTTGTTGTCGGTGGGATCGGTGGCGGAGCTTGTCCCGATGACGGCATTGGCGGGACTACTGGTTTATATCGGCTTCAACGTAATCCATCTTGAGCGGATCACCAGAGTATGGAATACACACACCGCGGAGCGGGCGGCTATGGTTGCGACATTCCTGCTGACCCTCTTCATTCCGTTGCACTGGGCGATCTTCGCCGGAGTTGCGATTACCTTGTTGTTGTACATCTATTCTTCTTCCACGAAGGTGCGTCTCGTTCAGATTGTGCCAGACGACAGCGGCGGTTTTGAAGAGCAAGCAGCCCCGGCTCGGCTGGCAAGCGGCGAAGTGACCGCGCTGCACGCCTACGGAAACGCTTTCTTCGCCGCAGTGTATGCTCTCGAAGCGAACCTGCCCCGTCCCGAGGAAGCCAGGAACGCCGTTGTCCTATTCGGCCTGCGCGGGCGAGAGTCCCTTACCAGCAGTGGGATCGCCATGCTGGAGCGATATCTTCGCAGACTCCGCTCCGGCGGAAACGAGCTCATGCTCGTGGGCGTGGAGCCCGAAGTGAAACGTGCACTTAAGCAAACGGGGATGATGAGTGAACTGGGCGAGAGCAACGTATTCGATTCCACCTCCAGCGTTGGAGGTTCGTTCAAAGCCGCTTGGGCTGCGGCTCATGAATTGGTCAAAAAGAAGAACTCCGTCTAAGGGAGGCGTCCGCCCCCGTCGCCCGCCTTTTCTTGTAGTTTTCATAGAAGACCAACGTTGAGGCGGGAGTCACCATCATGCTGCTGAATGCCACCAAGGCAATGTCCACGTCGGTTCCCGGAAAGCTTCGCAGTGCAATCGCCGCACACAGCGCCACATTGCGCATGCTGGTTGCGCTCGCCAGTATCCTGCGGTTCTCATGTTTCGGGCCGCCCATCAGCCAACCTAGAATCATGGATCCGGCAATAAGACAAACCATCGCAGCCAGCGTTCTTACTCCCATCCGGCGCGTCGCTCTTGACTGCTCGAAGAATGTGATGAGCATCCATGCCGCGAAAAACAAACGGGCTGACATCAACGACACTCTCCCGATCATGTCGCTTTCCTCACCCCAGCGTTGCAGCGTGACTCCGATCGCGCCTGGAAAGATGACGTAGAGAACCAAGACGGTCGCGATTTGGTCGTATGGGATAGTCACCCGCGCCTCCAAGGGAAGAATGATCTCAGCTAGAACCGGCGTAAGAATGATCGCGGCACACATAAGCAGCATTGCCAGGCCAGCAGCAAACGGAGCGTCTTCACGCTGATTCCGTGTATACCTGACTGCTGATGGAGCGCCCGGAGCGGCCGCGAGTAATAGGAAAGCAATCTCGAAGTCCCTCGGCATCGGAAAGATCCACACTAATGTCACACCGAGCAGTGGCACCAGCACGATGTTGGCTGCAAGGGCACGCAGAAGTAATCCTTTATCGCGCAGCAGCTCCTTGACTTGTCTCCATGTGACTTCCAGTCCGATGGACAGGCTCATGGACACAAGAAATGCTATCGCCAAGGACTTGGATAACGGTCCAAGGATCACATCCATTTTAGTCACCGCTTTCTCTGACGTTGGTTACCGTAGGACTCCGCGCGTTACGGTTTTTCTTCTCGATGCTCTATGACTGCAGGAGCCAAGCTTCAGAACTTCCAGCCTAAAGCCGTAGTGACTCCCACATCATTTCGTGGAGCGTTGATCGGTGGACGACTGTCGAAATTTTCATAGAGGCCGAAGTCCCAGAAAAGCTGTCTCACTATCTCGATGCGAACGTTCGATTGCGTGCTGAGGCGCAGCCGCCCAGGATCGGTCACCCCGGGGAAAACCAGCACACGCGAAGTAATGTCCATGGTTCTGAAGCGGAAGGTAGAAAATTCCAGACCCAGAAAGGACTCACCGTTGTTGCGCACTGGCTCAATACCAGACTGAGGAAAATAGTCTTCGTGGGTGTAGACGAAGCCTCCGAGTGCGAGCAGAGAGGTTGTATCTGTTTGTATGAGGCGCCTGCCCAGGCCGCCACCGTAAGTGGTCCGAAGATTCAGGCGCTGCTGATCGCTTTTCAGCGCGTCGAAAAGGCCGGCGTAGAGCCAGTTTTGTGTCAACTTCCTTGTGTATTGTCCGTTGAACGTGTAACGGACAGTGTTGGGGCCTTTGGACTGGCTGCTCAATTGCGAACTCGTACTTAAATCAATTCCGTGTAGGGTGGTGTTGTGCGCCACCTCGGCAGAAAGAGATGAGACGGCCTGGGTATTGTTGCCGTTAAAAGAAAAACCATAATCGATTGAACCCGTCAATTGCTTCCAGACATTGGGTTCATTCTGCCAGATCGTTATTACTTCCGACTGCGATACTTCGACCCTTGCTGTATCGGAGACAATTCGCAATTCACTCTTTGCTCCCTTCTCACCTTCGATTTTTTCGATATGGCCCGCATAGCGATGCCCGTCAGCCAGCCCCACGATGAATGGGTCTCGGCTCTCCAGTCGCTCGACCCGCTTCCAGTCCAGGCGGACCGACGCTGTCATGTAACTGGCTCTAAAGGAGAGCTCACCGTGTTGTAGTCCCTTGATCTCGCCGGTTAAGCGGTCCCCATTCTTCATCACTACCACGTCATCCCTGCGCTTCGCCAGCGAGGGTTGGACGAGGGCAACAAGCAGCAACGTTGTCCACACGAATCCTGCATATTGAAAAGAGTGCAATGCATTTTTAAGGCTGGTCCCGATCGAGCACACAATCTCTTCCCCTTCCAGCGGCTTTGTCGCAGTTCTCGCAAACAGTTCTTGCCGCAAAACGACGCCCTCTTGTCAAGGCGACAACGTCCTACCACTCTCACGTTCATGAGTTTCGCAGACTGCCACCTGGCACCCGGTTCAGATAAGAGCCAGCAGCAGCGCATATCCCATTGCGCCGGCGAAAAAGTAAAAGAAACTGCCGTCTTTTTGTCGGCTCAACTCCATCAACGTGTTATTTGATATGACACCGCCAGCAATCAGACCCAGCAGCGTCAAGACCGTTTGTTCTGGGAGCACCGCAACTTTTGCAGAAAAACCTCCCAGCAGCACCATCAGAGCCAGCAGCCACCTGCCGCGACGGTCGTAAGCGGCCCCATGCTGCTCGCGCAAGGAGTGGTCTACCACCACAAAGTGAAGGCCCATGGCAATGAGGTAGAGGAGCAGCGACAATGCGCCGTATTTCGCATCTCGCACCATCAGGTAGCTGACCAAAGCGGCATAAGCCAGGAACCCAGCCAAGTTGAGGCGGTATACAAAATCATCTCTGCGGGCTTCCGCGCCTTGTCCTGTTGGATTTACCCGCGAGAACCAAGTCATGCGCTCCAGTCCAAAGAAAACAACAAAGCCGAGCAAGCCAGACATGTAAATGCGGAATTCCGGCATCGGCAATCTCGCTCCCTGGGTTAGGCGCGTGAACGTGTGCTGGGCCTCGCTCAGCTCTGGCAGCACATGCAGCCATATATAGGCGACGGAAGCACCAGCGCTGGAAGTGATCCAACGCCGGGATCGACTCTCGTCGGATATGTGAAACCATTTGCCGATGACGAAGATCGACGCCAGGACCACCACTGCCAGCTCGGCCTGGAGTTGGGTGGCAAGCACGGCCCTCTCCTAGAATGGACCCGTTTTTAGCACAATGCTAAAGAACACCAGCGCCCCGAGCAGTGCTATGGTGATCGAAATGACCAACACTAGCGAGATTCTGGTGCGAGTGGAGGCATGGCCCTGCAACTCCTTCATCAAGCTCCAATGCTGGAACGAAGCCACAATCAACGCGACCGTGCCAAGTCCTACCAGCGCAAGGCCAAGGTTCCTTGGACCTTGATCCGGAAGTGTAAGCTTTTCTGCTCGAGTAACGTCCTGTAGAAACTTGTAGATTGTGAAGCCGAAACTGATCATTGACAGCGAAGTGCGAAGCCACGCCATGAGCGTACGCTCGGCTGCGAGCCGAGTGCGCTTCAACGCGAGATCGGTGCGCTGCGCAGCCAGTTCGTTTGAAGTCGGCATTGCTTGGGGATATGCTGCCGCTTCACTCATCGCAACCTCAGTATTCAAGCCAGGCAGGGGTCCCTTCTACTGGAAGAATTCCTAGGCGACAGAGCCCTTAAGACGCGAGCGCGTAGAGCACAGCGAACTGATGACAGGTTAGCCGGCCCCTAGCACTTCTCCCAGTTTTCCTCGCAGGGCTCGATTGGTAGTTTTGTTCGCGGACATGCCTACCACATAACTTCTGTGGCCGGTATGGAACGACAAGTGGGGGTTGAGCCACTGGCAATATCTCACTCCGGAAGCAACAGCGGAAAAACTCGATGAGCATTGGTACTGCCCGCGGGAGCAGTCACGCTTTTGAGGAGGACCATCCGATGACGAAACGAATTGCGGTGTGTTGCGCGCTTCTTATATTTCTAGGTTTCTGTCTCTTCACCTTTGCACACCAAACCGCGCAGCCTCAAGACATACAGCAGACTGCTGCCTCTGTGACGGATACGCAACAGAAAAATGTCCAGGAATACGTTGAACTGTTGCGCAGCAACGTTCGGCAGCAGAAGGCCGAGATCATGGGCGCTGTGATGCTTCTGGATGTGGATCAGTCGGCTAAATTCTGGCCCATCTACAGTGCGTATGATAAGGAATTGACCGACCTGAACAACAAGAGACTCGCAAACATCCAGGAATACGCGCGCAATTATGATCAGATGACCGACGCCAAGGCGGATGAGCTGATTCAGAATGCCTTCGACTATCGCAAGCAGCGTTCCGAACTTTTGGCGAAATATTATAGCCGCGTTAAGGACTCGCTGGGTGCCATCGAAGCCGCGCGCTTCCTTCAGATTGAAGATCAGTTGCTGGCAATTATTGATCTTCAAGTTGAGTCGGCCTTGCCCATTGTGGCGCAAGGATCCTGAGATTAATAAGGAGAAAAGAACATGCGATATGCAATGCTCCGTACAGCGGCTTTGTTGATGGCTTTCGGTTTCGCGGTCACAGGGGTAGGACAAACTCAAGCAGGGCGAACAAAAGCGACTGTCCCAGCGGGAACGCAACTCCTGATCCGCATGGTAAATTCCGTGGATTCAAGTAAACAACAGGTGGGATATCGCTTTACCGCCAATCTCGAAACAAATGTCCAGGTGGATGACGTCGTCGTGGCGCCAAGAGGTTCGACGGTCTATGGCCGGCTTGCCAATGCTAAATCAGCGGGCAACATGTCCGGTGGAGCCGAGTTGACGCTGGAACTCACCGAGATCGTCATCGATGGCACAGCGTATCCGCTTCTGACCAGTACTTACAAAGTGGCCTCACAAGGTCAGGGTAGTAACACTACTAAGAAAGTTGTAGGCGGCACGGGACTCGGAGCACTCATTGGCGGAATCGCGGGCGGTGGGAAGGGCGCTGCAATCGGCGCGGGGGTAGGCGCTGTAGCCGGTACTACGGCATCCGCAGCCACCAAAGGCAAGCAGGTATCTGTGCCAAGCGAGTCTCTGCTCGAATTTCGTCTACAACAACCAGTCAGCCTTCCGGTGGCGCGGTCGACAGTGGCTCCCCTTGACCATGATTTTCGGCTCATCGCGGCCCTTTGGAGTCCGCTAATTCTGAGCATCGTCGCAAACTAGATCAGCCTTCAACGAGAAGAGCATCGGTGAACCGGACTCTGGCATGTATTCTTCCGCCTTCCAGATCGCAGGCTGTCGCCATAGCAAATCGAACGGAGGTGAGTGTCATGCGCGTGCGGGCCGCGTCTTCGATGTGGTTTTCTGTTGTTGGCTGCTCGCGTCAGCACCATCAGCTCTGGCCCAGTTGCCGGGGAGTAATAGTGCGCCGGTGTCCCAACGCCCAACCCTCGGCTTGGTGCTGGAAGGTGGAGGAGCGTTGGGCTTAGCACATATCGGCGTAATCCAGTGGATGGAGGAACATCGCATCCCGGTGACCTATATCGCCGGTACCAGCATGGGTGGGCTAGTGGGTGGATTTTATGCGACCGGCCGAAACGCGGAAGAGATTTATGTAGCAGTGAAGGACATTAACTGGAACCAGGCGATGAACGGGCAAACCCCCTTCGACAAGCTTTCGTTTCGACGTAAGCAGGACGCGCGTGAATATCCCGCCACCGTGGAACTGGGGCTAAAAAAAGGATTGCATTTTCGTTCCGGGTTTAATTCCGGCCAGGAAGTCTCACTTATTCTCGACCGCATCGCTCTTCCATACTCCGATATCAGGAGCTTCGACGATCTGCCTATACCATTTGCTTGCGTCGCCACCGACCTGGTAACCAACAGCGAGCACGTCTTCCGTAGCGGTCCTCTGGACCTCGCATTACGATCGACCATGTCACTGCCGGGGATTTTCACGCCGGTGCGTTCCGGAGGACACATTTACGTCGATGGTGGGTTGCTGAACAACTTTCCCGTAAGCGTCGCCAAGGCGATGGGGGCGGAGTATGTGCTGGGCATTCATTTGGAGACCGCGCCCCTGAATCCCGACGCGCCGCTCTCGAGTTTCGCTGTTCTCGGACGGTCCATCGAGGCAGTAGTTGCGGCGAATGAACGGCGCGCCATGGAAGATGCCGACATGGTGGTGACGGTGAACCTGCGGAAGTACAAATCGATGGACTTCAACGCGGAAGAGGAGATCATCAAGGCGGGCTATGCCGCGGCAGCCGCAAATGCCGCGAAATTGTCAGTGCTCTCGGTCGACGAAGCGACATGGCAGCAGTATCTGTCGGAGCGCGATGCGCGGCGTAGGGAGCCGAACGTCCCGCAGTTTGTCACAGTGACCGGTGTACCTCCGGAGATCGCGGATCCCGTCGCCAAAGATCTCTCGCGGCTGGTAGGTAAGCCGATTGATACACCCAAGTTGGACCAAGACATTCGGGAACTGACTGGGACGGGCACGTTTTCAGTTGTGAACTACTCGATAATCGAAAAAAACGGTGAACCCGGCTTGCAACTACAGGCGGAAGAGAAAGGTTACTCGCAGGCAATCGTGCAACCGCTGATAAGCATTGATGGCGCGAGCTATGACAACGTGTTCTTCAGCCTCGGCGCCCGAATTACGTCACTGAACTTTGGTGGATACCGCCGCGAGCTGCGCACAGACGTCATTTTTGGCTCCCAGTACGGAATCGGCAGCGAGTACTATCGGCCGTTCACGGCGACGACTGACTGGTTTGTGGCCCCGCGAGCACTGTACAACAACGCACAATTCCCGCTGTTCAGTGGCAATGACTTTCTTGCACTCTACAGGAAGCGCGTGGCGCTCGGTGGACTGGACGTTGGCTATGCCTTTGGAAAAACCGGCGAGCTGCGCTTCGGCTATGAAGGTGGATATGAGCAGTTGAAACCACAGATCGGGAGAACCAGCGAATTGCCGACGGTAGCCGGGCCGACCGGTGATGTCAGGTTGCAATACACTCTGGACACCTTGGACCAGCCAGTGGTTCCTCGGAGCGGAGAAAGCATTCGTTTTTATACTAAGTACTTCAACGAAAATCCAGGGGCGCCACGCGGTTTCCCGCTATCGGAGCTGCAAGTCCAGAACTTTTTCCGGTGGAGCGATCGGACTTCGGTGTTTCTCAATGCTTACGGAGGAACCAGCTACAACTACAAGACAGGCATACCGGCGTTCGGTCTTGGCGGCGTAACCCGGTTCGTGGCTTTCGGAACCAATGAACTGCTGACGGACCAGTACTTCCTGTTTCAAACTGGATACATTAGAACATTGAAGAACCTACCGCCGCTTTTGGGGAGCACAATTGACGCCCTCGGCATTTTTGAAATTGGCAAGGCTTATCAGACTCCCTTCAAACTTCCAGGAGATGTGGGCGGAGCGCTGATTGTGAACACCCTATTCGGGCCAGTCGAAATCGGTGGCGCTGTCGGCGATTACGGCCACGCCAAGTTCTTCTTCCAGGTTGGAAGAATTTTTTGAAACCACCGCAACCATAAACCGAAGGAACTAGCACTTTTCCCAGTGGCGAGGCACTACTCCCATAGATTCGACTGGGGCCGATGGATTTGGGTCGGGGCTGGCGCGTTTGGCAATGAAGCTCAAGAAGTCGAAAGCTGTCTGAGGATGTGACAGCTATGAACCATTTTCGTTCGGAGGAAATTTAAATTTATGCACTCATTCCGTTGGAAGGTTGGCATCGCCGCTCTTCTCTTTGCAGTCTGCACAGGATCGCTGGCTTCAGCCCAGCAAGATACATCTTCGTCGGCACCGGCTGCACCTGCGTGGTCGCCCGCGCTGAACATCGGGATGTTTGCGTTTCCTAAGAATGGTCAAAACGCAGACCAACAGCTGAAGGATGAGAGCGACTGTTACGGGATGGCCAAGCAGCGCACCGGACTTGATCCCCAGAAGCCTGCTCCTGCGGGACCAACCGCAGAACAGGTGCAGGCCGCCCAAAAGCAGGCCGCTGAGAATGCGGATCAGGTGAAGGGAGCAAGGGTCGCAGGCGCAGCTCGGGGCGCTGCTGGAGGAGCAGCGATCGGCGCTATTGGGGGCAGTGCCGGCAAAGGCGCCGGGGCCGGCGCCGTCGCAGGGACGATGCGGGGTGGGGCGGCGCAACGTTCAGCAAATGCTCAATCACAACAAAAAGCTGCGGCACAGGCTAAAGCGAGTCTGCAGAAGGAACA